>Ga0256406_1000738_pt1 | contig 57260 bp, 50 predicted proteins | sample RumenRJG_03DNA_FD_185986 | JGI IMG/M metagenome (GOLD analysis project Ga0256406, IMG submission 185986) | Bovine rumen microbial communities from Lethbridge, Alberta, Canada - RJG_03 | ecosystem: Host-associated > Mammals > Digestive system > Stomach > Rumen | place: Canada: Alberta | collected...
GCAACCTGTTCTTAGGTAAGTTTATCATCGAAAATGTGCTGACCGATGCACTGAAGACCACCCGCTTTGGTGTACCCATCGACCGCGAACCCGTCCGCGTGACAGGCTACTATAAATATCAGCCGGGAGATAAATTTACCGACAAGGACATGCACGAGGTAGCCGGGCGCACGGACGAGGCAAGTATATATGCCGTGTTCTATCGGAATAAGGACAGTGAGGGAAAAGACGTTTATCTTTGGGGTAACGATGTGCTTGACCTGAACAAACTGAATACCCACCCTCAGGTTGTCAAAGTGGCAAAAATGGACAAGTTGCCTCCAACCAACGAATGGACACGCTTCGAAATGTTTTTTGAAGGTAAGGATGCTGATGATGAAGAACTGTCGGAAAAGAAATTCAATCTGGCTTTGGTATTCTCATCAAGCAAAGACGGTGCCCTGTTCGAGGGCGCCATTGGCAGTACACTCTACGTAGATGAAGTGGAAATATCGTTTGAAAAATAAAAGAAGAGGAGAATAAGAGATGAAACTGAAAATATTATTCACGGGAATATTGGCATTGTTGGCTTCCACACTGTCAAAAGCCGATTCATGGGACGACGACCTGCAAGTGAAAGCCCGTGCAGGCTATAGCATTGGCGGGACAGCCCCCATCGGAATGCCGGAAACCATTCGTAGCATTGATGCCTACAAACTGACGCCCTCGTTCATGTTCGGTCTTGATATTCAAAAGAATATAGGAGACAAATGGGGACTGTTGACAGGACTGCATTTCGAGAACAAAGCAATGAACGGCGATGTTACCACTAAGGCCTATCACATGGAAGTGCGTAAGGGCGACTCTATGATGGAAGGTCTTTTCACTGGTAAGGTGCATCAAGAGGTAACGCAATGGATGTTTACCCTCCCCATCCAAGCAACCTACAGCTTCAACGACAAGCTGCAACTAAAAGCAGGTCCTTACTTCTCCTTGCTTATCAACAAAGACTTCAGCGGAATAGCTTCTGATGGCTACCTGAGACAGAACGACCCTACCGGTCCGAAGATTCTCATGGGCAGCAAAGAAGGAGAGTGGGCAACTTACGACTTCAGCGATGACATGCGTCGGTTCCAATTCGGATTGTCTGTAGGCATTGACTGGCAGTTTTATCGCAACTTCGGACTTTCTGCCGATCTCAACTGGGGACTCAATGGCATCTTCAAAAGCGACTTCAAAACTGTTGACCAGACACTCTTCCCCATCTATGCCACCATTGGACTGTTCTATCGATTGAAGTAAGTGCACACCGCAATAACCCAAACCATATTTTCACACTCCCCTCTCAGCCCAGTCGCCGCGGTCAAGGTTGCGGTAGCCGATGGCTTCGGCGAGGTGATGGGATTGCACATGCGGTGTCCCTTCGAGGTCAGCTATGGTGCGCGCCACCTTTAATATTCTATTGTACGCGCGCGCGGAAAGTTTCAGGCGCTCCATCGCCATGCGCAGCAAGTTGATGCCAGCTTCGTCGGGCTCGGCATATTCGTGAATCATACGCTCTGACATCTGGGCATTGCAATAGACTCCATGCACGTTTTTAAAACGGGTTTCCTGTACCTGTCGCGCCTTTATCACACGCTCACGAATAGCTGCCGACGGCTCGCCGGGCTGTGCCTTGGATATGTCGTTGAACGGAACGGGAGTTATCTCGCACTGAATGTCGATGCGGTCGAGGAGCGGTCCGCTGATTTTCCCGAGATAGCGCTGTATCTGTCCGGGGGTGCAGACGCAATGGTGTGTAGGGTCGCCATAATAGCCACAGGGACAGGGATTGCACGAAGCAACGAACATGAACGATGCAGGAAACTCCACACTGTATTTCGCCCGCGATATGCTGATTTTGCGGTCTTCGAGCGGCTGCCGCAACACTTCGAGCGTTTGCTTGCTGAACTCCGTGAGTTCGTCTGCAAAGAGCACACCGTTATGTGCCAGACTGATTTCGCCGGGCTGCGGATTGGTACCGCCGCCTACGAGTGCCACTTGCGAGATGGTGTGGTGCGGACTGCGGAATGGCCGTTGAGAGATGAGTGACATGTTGCGTCCCAATTTCCCTGCGACGCTGTGTATCTGTGTTGTTTCCAGACTTTCGGCGAGTGACAGTGGTGGAAGAATGCCAGGCAGCCGTTTCGCCATCATTGACTTTCCGCTGCCCGGAGGACCTATCATGATGAGATTATGTCCGCCCGCTGCCGCAACCTCAAGTGCCCGTTTCACGCTCTCCTGACCGCGGACGTCGGCGAAATCGAGTTCGAATTTTGTCTGATGCTCATAAAACTCCCGACGGGTATCGATACGCATCGGCTCGAACTGGGTGCTGCCATTGAGAAAGTCGATTACCTCGGTGAGCGTCTCCATTCCATAGACATCAAGTTGATTGACCACCGCCGCCTCACGCACATTCTGCTTCGGCACGATAAGTCCTTTGAACTTCTCGGCACGGGCGCGGATGGCAATGGGCAGAGCACCGCGCACGGGCTGCAACTTTCCGTCCAGTCCGAGTTCTCCGACAAGCATATAGTCTGCGAGCATTTCGCACTGCATATTATCATTTCCCGCCAATATGCCTATTGCGAGCGGCAGGTCGAAACCACTCCCCTCCTTGCGCAAGTCTGCCGGAGCCATGTTCACCGTGACGTCGGCAACAGGAAATTTGTAACCATTGTTCTGCAACGCAGCCGTAATGCGGTCACGACTCTCCCTGACCGCCTCATCACCAAGTCCGGTCAGATGATATTGCACGCCGCGCGTGATACTTACCTCTATCCTCACGGTCGTCACTTCCAGACCGTTGACCGCTGCGGAAAATGTTTTCACCAACATGATGTCCTCTTTTTTATGAAGTTTGTTCGCAAAGATAGCAAAAAGTTAGCAAGTATCGGTCATGTTGCCCTGCAAATCTCATTCGCTTTCCTAAGACGCAGGCGCAATTACATCACACGTGTTTGATTACTTTACAAGGATTTCCCACTGCCACCGTGTCGGAAGGAATATCGCCCACCACGACCGAGCCTGCACCGATAGTCACATTGTCGCCTATCGTCACACCGGGCAAAATCGTCACGCTCCCGCCAATCCACACATTGTTACCGATTGTAACAGGCTTTGCCCATTCCTGGCGGGTATTCCGCTCCACCGGGTCGGTGCTGTGACAAGCCGTATAGACACTGACATTGGGACCGATGAAGCAATCGTCGCCTATGGTCACCGGAGCCTCGTCAAGCACCACAAAGTTGAAATTGGCAAAGAATCGTCTGCCGATGCTTATCTGCTTGCCGTAGTCGCAGCGGAACGGTTGGTTGATGATGAAGTCGTCGTCTGCCACGAATCCGAGCAGCCCTTTCAGAATCCCCTTCATCCGCTGAGTTTCCGACGGGTGCAACGAGTTGAACTCATGCAACACCCCTCTCGTCGCCTGCAAGTCAGCTATCAACTGTGAATCAACGGCACAATAGACTTCTCCCGCCAGCATTTTCTCTCTTTCCGTCATATCAGATTTCCTTATTCTTCCTGTTTCCTACAAACTATTCTCACTATCTCTTGCAAAGATACACCATTCTCCCCACATCTCCAAATTCCTGTCGTTCCCAAACAAAAAAAGGAGTTAGACGAAAATCTAACTCCTTAATTCCCTTTGCGCTTCAGGATGGGCTTGGATTTAAGAAGATGAAATCAATAGAAATATTTAGAAATCATAAGAAACTGAAAAACAATTAGTTATGAAAACGTATCAAATAGTTTTCAAAAGTTAAAATTTCGACTTCTTTCAAAAATTGGGTGCAAATTGGGTGCAACTTTCGGAGAAAATGTGTATCTTTGCACCCAGTTAAACGTATAAGTTATGGCACAATTTTTTCTAAGAACTAAAAGAGAAACAGGGGAGTCTCCCCTTTATACCAAAATAAGACGCAATGGAATGCAGATGTATATATGTACAGGCATACGCGTAGATATACAAGAGTGGAATAAGGCGCAAAGGAGCCTTGCAGCCATGCGACGTTATGAGAATACTGAAGAAGGAGCTAAAGTCCATGATCTGCAAATGAAGGTAACAAAGGCCATTGACACGCTTTATGCCGAGAACAAAATAAACACGAAGGAAGACAAGGCCATTATTGAACAGGCTTTATCCGCCATTGTCAATGGCACCGTAGAGGAAATCCAGCAAGTAGCAAAGGTTGCCACTGCAAAGTCAAGGACAACAGTATTAGGTTTCTTCGATTATTTCTATGCAGGGATTTCCGATGGATCCATTCGTCATGGCAACAACTCGGATTATTCTCCTGGCACAGTTGTTGTGTGGAAAGCGTTCGGTGAAAATCTAAAAGAATACTGCAAGAAGGATATTCCGTTTGATGATATAGACAAACCTTTTGCAGATAGGTTTACACTTTATCTTCTGAAGCAAGGGTATATGTCGAACACAATCAATAAAAAGGTTTCCTGTTTTCGTAAACTCTGTAATCTTGCAGCTATGGAGGGCTACAACAAGAATGCAGTTTCTCTGAGGGTGTGGAAAGACAAAGCAGTCAAGGAGATAGACAAACGAGCCGAAATCTACCTGACTGACGAGGAGATTGACGCCATGTATGAGCTAAAACTTACAGGCGACAATGAAGTCGTTCGCGATATCTTCCTTCTTGGATACTTTAGTTGCCAACGCTATAGCGACTACTGCAAGTTGAGGGAAGAGAATTTCATCACCTATAATAAAAGCGGCCTGATTACTTTGACCCAAAAGAAGACTAAGAAGAAGGTCGAAGTGCCCATTTTCGACGATCGTGTCTATGAACTCTGTGAAAAGTATCACTACGATTTCCCGGAAATAGATGTTCAGAAAATGAATTTGAAGATTAAGGCCGTAGGGTATGAACTGTCAAAAACCGTTCCCTCTTTTCGTGAAAAGTATGTAACGGTATTGACAACTGTAGAAAAACGGTCGGAGAACACCTATAAAAAGCTGTTGGAGAAGAAAAACAAAGGCATCAAGTTTACGGAAAACGAACGTAAGTGGTTTCACAAACTGGATAAATGGGCCAAGATTAGAAATGGTTCCCCTCTTTTTGAAAGGAACAAGCATGGTGAAGTCGTACGTGCAAAATATGAGTTGATATGCTCACATACAGCACGAAGGAGTGGAACCACTAACCTATATAAATTAGGCGTACTGTCAGACTTGGAACTACGTAGCATAACAGGCCATGAGTCGCAGAAGAACTTTGAGGGCTATATCCGCATAGGTATCTCGGAGCAGGCCCTAAGAGTTGGAGATAAGATTAAGGCTGCGATGGGAGCGAAAAAAAAGGTTGACAAGTAGAAAAACACTAAGCGGTTTTCAACTGTCAACCAAATAGCAGGTAAGTATTTAACCAGTATAATACTTATCAATTTTCGGTAAATAGAAGAAGCCGTTCAACAAGTTGATGTACGGTGGTTGATGACTCTTCCTTTGCAGGATTACTACCGTCAAACGCCTTCAGGACATTTTTTGCATTATCTATCGCCATACGAGTTCTTGGATAGATGACATTGAAGACCTTCACAGAGTCACCCTTTGCTTTGCCATATTTGAAACCGAGCAGATGGGTAAGCATCTCGGCATAACGGTTTCTATGTATGGCTCCTTGATAAAGGTTGAAATGTAATAGGAACCAAAATTCAAACGCTTGATTGCTATACGCCACATGAAAACCATTAGCCTGAGCCATCTGTATGGCCGCATTGAAATCGCTGTCAGTAAAATCGTCCTTATCGAATACGACCCAACATTGATCATAATTCCGGTTTCTCCTCTTCTCAATGTCTCTAATGGCTATTGCTTCCTTCACTAAAGATATGGTGTTCATGCCCTTACCGATAGCTTTCACATTCGCAGATGTCAGTCGGAAAGAGTTGAAGTATTCAGGTTCTGTAACCTCTCCCTCGCAGACAATAAGGAATGTCTGTTTCACTGTTCTTAGGCTGCTCGCTCTTTTGAGTGTCCGCTCTATCTTTGGATTCTGTCTGCGTGCTGCCATTATTCTGTCCTCCTTATTACTGACTCCAGGTTTCCGATAATAGGTGTTGCCCCATATTTACCGCTCAGATAATCCCGCTCAAAAGGAGCATCACTCCTTACTTTGTAATCTGACAGGGAATAGAGTGAAGTGGCCCCGAATCGATCCTTCTGTGTGAACCAGATTTGGTCACGACGGAACAGACCAGAACTGAGAATATTGGTGTCATGCGCTGTGAATATCAATTGAGCGTTACGTGGATTGGATTCGCGGGAGTTAAACAAAGAGATAATTCGATTAGTCAGAACCGGATGCAATTTGGAATCAAATTCGTCAATGACAAGTCTTGATCCGTTGTCAAGCGCCTTGATGATAGGATAAGCCATAGAGAAATATTTGATGGTTCCCTCAGATTCCATACTCAGGAACGGGAAACTTGTTTCGCTTTTTGCCACGCCATTTGCGTCATACTGCAGATGTCGGCTAAGAATATGATTATCACTTTTCTCTATATCTTCAATGCCTAGGTCAGCAAACTTGGAGAACTCCACGATTCTTGACCTCATCTCTACATCATCAAGATGGTTTACGGCCATATTCCACATTCTTTCTTCGTCAGAACACGTTAGAATGCTGGTTTCCGTAAGCCAGTTGATAATCAGAACAGCTGTAGGGTCGTTAAACTGAGCTGCGGCAGAAAGCAGGAGGGCATTATTACGAATCATCTTCCTGTTTACCAAGTCAGTAGCTATCGAGAATGATGGATGGACCTTCATTTCCTCTTTTTCACGATAAAACAACTCAACCTCTTTGGCTCTCTTACGGCAAGCTTTCCTATACAGCCATTCTCCATGTACATACTCTCGACTGACATCCATACCATAGCGATACTGATACCCATCCAATATGAATATCATTTCGAAAGAACTGGGCAACTTGGCACTATCTGTATTCAGTTTGAAGGCTTCAACGCCGATCTCCTCTCCTGCTTGCAGGTTCTTAAATGAATCGATAATATAGTTCTTGAAAAATTCGAGAGCCTTAATAACATTGCTCTTTCCAGAAGCATTGGCACCTAAAATGACAGCACTCTTTAAGAGGCTGACATCCATTCCTTCAATGTCAAATATTACATCCTCTGTCGCAACACGAACATCTTTTAGAGGCGATGCTACCAACGATAGAGTCGCTGGCTCCATAATAGAACGGAAATTCTCAACTGAAAACTGGATAATCATAAAGATAACTCGCTTATTTGTGAAATTTCTGCAAAAATACGTGTTTTCTTTTAAAAATCCAAAAGAAAACTCTAAAATCTTGAATTATTTTATGTTTTTTAGAAAATCGCACTCATTTCCCATATATCATGTTCTTTATAGGATTTCTGCCCGTAAATCAATTACATGTTGAGTTGTGGGCATTTTTAGATACATTGCTGTGATTTATGTTAAAAAACATCAGTATTGTTGGTTTATTATTAGATACGGTTGACAATTTGGAGGAAATTTTGTAATTTTGTCGCCCAAACGAATAGAACGATGGAACTAAAGGAAATTTTTGGAGCAAGGTTAAAGAATGCCAGGGTTATCAAAGGAATGTCCATGGATGATCTCTGCACCAAGATGAACAACTTGGTGTCGAAGCAGACTATATCCAAATATGAGTCTGGTAAGATGTTGCCGAACTCTACCAATCTTATTGCCCTTGCCACCGCACTAAACGTTAAGCCAGATTACCTGTTGCGCCCTTTTACCGTTTCTCTTGACAAGATAGAATTTCGTAAGAAGTCCAAGATGAGCGTTAAGGAGGAAAAGGCCATTAAGGAGATAATCCGCGATAAAATTGAACGTTATATTGAAGTAGAGGGAATCATAGGTATCAGTTCAGATTTTACCAATCCGATTCAGGAGAATGCGATCATTGATCCTTCTGATGTGTATCGAATAACCGAGCAGTTGAAAGCAGCTTGGCAGTTAGGACAGAATGGTATACCTTATATTATAGAGATGTTGGAGGAACACTGCGTGAAAGTTATCGAGATAGATGCTCCTAATACTTTTGATGGTCTAAGTGGAGTCATAGGAGAGCATAAACCCATCATTGTGCTGAACAAAAATTTCCCCGTCGAGCGAAAGCGTTTTACCGCTATGCATGAATTAGGGCACTTGTTACTTAATTTTGACGAGACCTTATCACAAAAAGATGTCGAGCGTTTTTGCAATCTGTTCGCTAATGAAATGCTCATTTCACAGGACGTATTCAAGAAGAATTTGGGTATCTCACGCCATGATATTTCCCTGAATGAACTTCGTGCCATCCAGTCCAACTATGGCATATCAGTTGAAGCCCAAATGTTCAAGGCAAAGCAGTTGCGAATTATCAGTGAGTCACGTTATAAGTACTTCTGCATCACCAAGAACCAGAATCCGGCTTTTAAGGAGCAAGTGGAGAAGAGCACCTATCACGAAGAGAAGTCCACCCGATTTGCAAGTCTTGTCTATCGGGCTTTAGCCTCGGAGCTGATTACTTATTCCAAGGCCTCGGTGCTGTTGAATGAATCTATATACGTTGTACGTGAACAGTTAGAACTGGTATAATACAAAAGAACAAAGGAATAACAAAATGATTATTGAAGAATATAAGAAAGAACTTGAGAATTGGAAGGAAGAGCATACAAACTTTTATAATGAGTGCCTCCATGCAATGAAAAATCGCAAGGCAACCCTTGCAGCTTTTATGCATATATACGATTATGCTATGTCTGAGCTCCCCAGTCTGCCTGAACAAGTAGAACTTGGCGCTTGTGAAGATCTTTTCATGATATATCACGAGAAGAGTAGCTTTAATGGTATGTCAGGTATGTTGAACCTATTATGCTATTACGATAAAATCTTTTATGCTAAGTGTTTGCTGCAAAAAGAAAAACTGAAAATGGCCCTTTTAACTTGGCTCATAATAGGTGATTTGCATACTTGTATAATCAACAAGACCGCCAGACACCCCAATAAGGATGATTATGAAGAAGGTTTGCGTAAGCTCCAATACCGATTGATCAGAAATAGTCTCATTACCGAATTGAAAAATGCGAATTATTGGAGTTCACAACGCATTTCCGATAAACTTCTCTTGTCAAAAGAAGAGCTGAAACAGTGCTTAGATAGTCATGTATTAACCATTCCAGAGGCCCCTAAAGAGATTCAGCAGTCTACCAACAAACGTGGTAGAAAGTCGAAATTTGAAGACCTTAAGGATAAATCATTAGAAGGATTCATCGAATATAGCACGGGAAGCCGTAATAATGTAGATGCTTATGTCGAAAAAATCGTTCAGCAACTTGAACATTGTACTATGGGAGAAGATTTGGCTGCACTAACCATAGCATTGGAACATTGCAAAATAATCAAGTGTGTTGATAATGGAGGTGTAAGACTGTTCTGGAATATGTTACATGACAAGTGTAATACAATTGTTGGATATGAGGCCATGAACGATAGTTATAGAGGTCTCGTTTCATTCCACAATGGCGGAAAAGTAGCCTCTAAATTTGCCACTGGAAGGAAGAAAATTTCAGAATACATAGAGATGTTTCAGGAAATGAATAATCAGTCCGGAGAATAAGTTCAGGAAACCTCTATAGAGGCCAATTAATTCAATCAATTCAATTAAATGTCGTAACCTATTTAGTTGGCCTTAAACCCATTCCAGGCCTGATAATAAACTCATAATTTTGCCCTCGAATTGAGAAAGACTCAGTTCGGGGGCTTTCTATTTGCCCCATAGTTTCGAATTAATTTATTTGTGAATTATGGAAAATATTGTTGTATTAAACGAAGAACAGTTCGAGGATATTCTCTATAGAACTGTTAGCCGATGCCTCGATGAGAAAAACATCGGCAGCCATGTGGAGAAGCCTGAAGATGAAGGCTTCTATGATCGTGACGAGATATGTAACCTATTGCATATCGCGTATCCTACTCTCTGGCGTATTGAGCAGTCTGGCATTCTGAAAAGTCAGAAGGTCGGGCGCAAGAACCTCTATTCTAAACAAGATGTCAATCTGCTTATCAAATCGGGCAAGTTGGCGAAGTATAACCGATATAGGAAATAATCTATGATGAATAATGTGTTGTTTCCTGATGAAATCACCGGAGAAATGCTACTGAATCAAAACATCAATGAGATTCCGACGCTGTTGGAACCACTGTTGCCGAAGTCAGGACTTGTCTGTTTGGCAGGCAGTTCAGACACGGGGAAGTCGGCATTTCTCCGTCAATTGTCAATGTCAGTCTCTGCTGGATTGAAGGCTTTCCTCGGGATGAAACTGAACGTGGAACATCGTAGTGCTATCTATGTTTCTACTGAGGATGATGAAACTGCCAACGCCTACCTGATAGCAAGACAGAATGCGGATATGAAGCTAAGTCCGATATCTTTGAGAGGGCTACGCTTCCTCTTCGATAGTGAGAACGTGGCATTAGAACTTGAAAAACGTCTCTCCAGTCATCCTGCAGATCTGGTCGTTGTAGATTGCTTCTCCGATCTCTATACAGGTAGCATGAACGAGGGTAATCAAGTACGTCAGTTCTTAATGCAGTATTCTCAGCTTGCCAACAAGTACAAATGCCTGGTCATTTTCTTGCATCACTGCGGCAAACGTACAGAAATGTTCATGCCGTCGAAGCATAATCTCTTGGGAAGTCAGGCTTTCGAGGCGAAGATGCGCCTGGTATTAGAACTGCGTAGTGATATTGCCGACATAAGCTGTAAACACTTGTGTTGTGTAAAGGGCAACTATCTGTCTGCTGAATATAAGTCGGAGTCCATAAAACTTCGTTTCTCTGAGCATCTCACATTCAAAGAGACAGGTGAACGTGTCCCGTTTGAGAATCTGGTTCCAGTAGATACGAGCAAGGAAGCCAAATATCAACTGGCTATTCAGTTAAAGGAAGATGGTCTGACTTATGAGCAGATAGCCCAGAAACTTGGCTACAAAGACAAGTCGAGTGTTACCAAACTTATTCAAAGTTACGAAAGCAAAAAGAAAAATCAAAATGGATAGATACGATTATCAAGCCTTGGTAAACGAAGTCTTAAACCGAGGCATCAATTTGTTCGAATCCTTCGATGACTGGACAAAGGGAGCGTTCGCCCTCTCCAATCTTGGGGAGAACGGACGGACTATGTTCAAAAATATCAGTAAACTCAGCACGAGTTATAACGAGGCAGAGAACAACCGTAAGTTCACCAATGCCTTGCACACGAACAATAAGGTAGGCATAGCCTCTTTTATTTACATGTGCCGTCAGCATGGTATTGACACTAACAGATTCTATATCAAGGATGGCGTTGACTATGCTCAACCTGTAGTCACCAATATCAACCTTCATCAAAAGGATGTGACGCTTGCGGTTGTTCAGAGCGAGTATGTAGACAGGAGCCTTGATAAGAACCTGCGATCCGATTTTGTGTCTTACCTGAAAACTCTTGTTGCAGATGTTGACAGAATCGTTGATTTAGTCAACACATACAAGTTAGGCATAACTAAAGATGGACACGTCATTTATTGGTATATTGACAAGGCTGACATCGTGAGGATGGGAAAGGTTATGGCGTACAGACCGGACGGGCATCGCTACAAATCAATTACGCCACTGAGCATTCCCAAGGAACTATCAAAACGTGGTGAGTTGTCTGCCGATTATACTATTAAGCAAACGCTGTTTGGTGAGCACCTGTTACGGCAACCTCAAAACGCAGATAGAGTTATCGGTATCGTCGAAAGTGAAAAATCCGCAATCATCTGTTCACTCTGCATCCCTAATGTCCTGTGGATGGCTACTGGGTCGAAAGGAAATCTACAAGATGAACGAATGACTGCTGTTAAGGAACGTAAGGTCATTCTATTTCCTGACACAGACCCTAATGGGCAGAGCTTTGGCCAATGGTCCAAACGGGCAAATGAACTTAACGCCAAAGGTTGGCATATCCAAGTCTGTGACTATCTCGAGAAGAAAGCCACCGAGGAACAGCGAAGAACTAAAATTGACATCGCTGATTTGATAATAGATGACCTGTTGCACATGCGAAAGACCCATATAGCGGCTATCGCCGACATATTGCAGGGAGAGTCATGCATCCGTAGGGAGCAAGTTTATGTTTTGAGCAACTCAAAACCCATGCTCCCCACTGATGGCGAGCATTCAGCATCCCGTTGGTCTCACTCACATATATAATAATGGTATATACGGACATGAACAATACAATGAAGAAAGGCGGTCGTCCAAGACTGCTGAATACCGAGAAGAAAAAATACAAACTGCCCCCAGTCCGTTTAGGTACGGTTGACTATGTGACGGTGAAAAACCGTTCCAAACAAGCCGGACTGACTTTGACAGAATACCAACGTCAGATGATACTACATGGTCAGATTGTTGAGCGTATGACTGCCGAGCAGATGGAACTCTATCGTCAGCTCGCAGGCATGGGAAACAACATGAACCAGTTGGCCCATCAGGCAAATAAGTATGGCTATTATAAGGATGCAGAAATGTATCATAAGAATGTCATGCATGTAAACAACCTTATCAAAAAGATATTGTATGATGGCAAAGATAACTAAAGGACGTGACTTTGGCGGCGCAGTTCGCTATGTCACCCAAGACAAAAAGGATGCGAAGATCCTGGACTCGAAAGGAGTGTTGACTACGGACAAACAGTCCATCATCAACTCTTTCCGTCTGCAGAGTCAACTCCGTCCGGATGTCAAGGTGATGGTTGGCCATATATCTCTCGACTTCTCTGTTGAAGATGTTGACAGAATGAGTGATGATTTCATGGTTAAGATTGCATGGGAGTATATGCAGCGGATGAACATCTTGAATACTCAGTTTATAATAGCACGTCACTATGATCGTGAACATCCTCACTGCCACATCATTTTCAACCGCATTGGCAACAATGGCAGGGTGATATCAGATAGAAATGACAGAGTACGGAGCGCAAAGATCTGTAGGAGTCTGACCGAGAAGTATCACCTTCATTTGGCAAACGGCAAAGAGCATGTGCATCGTGACAGACTTCGTGGAGCCGATGCCGTGAAGTATCGCATTTATGATGCTTTGGAAGCAACCGTTCCAAAATGTAGAAATTGGGATGAATTACGCACGGCCCTTGCTAAACAGGGTATAACGGTCTCTTTTACCTGCCGTGGAACGACAAAAGACATTCAAGGTGTTGTCTTTGAAAAGGAAGGACTCCGTTTCAATGGTTCCAAGGTTGACCGTAAGTACAGCTTTTCCAAGATTAGTGCAGCCTTACGTCAGAATGAAATGCGCCAAAGAAGGGAAACCGTTAATGGCAATTTCGGTCAAGGAGATTATTATGATTACGGGAGCCATTCGCAGCGAAAGAATTCTCGGAACGGGCAGAATTCGTTTGAAAACGATGGCCATTCCTATGACCCAGAGCCTTTTGGCAGTTCCCATTCAGGTACTTCTGTTGCCAGTAATCTACTAACAGACGTAGCTTCAGGCGTAACAAATGCTGCTGGTGCTATTGCTTCTGGCATTGCCAACGCTATGATGGCAACTCCTTCTGAACCAAGTGTTTCTCCTGGTGGAGGTGGTAGCAATAGTAGTTCTGATGACCTTGCCGATGATGAGTATATTGATGAATATGGTGTACGTCGCAAAAAGCGTCGCGGCATGCACCGATAGAAATAACAACAAACAAAAATACAAAAATATGGATACATTCGACAAAATTGAAGCTATGCTCGCAGAATTACTCGAGCAGGCAAACGACCAGAAAAAGAATTCTGGCAAGTTGAGTAGTAAACTTGATGGTATTGACGGCAGATTGAGTAATCTTGAGGCCGTCAGTGCTAGTCCGCAAGTTCCAGAGAGTGTTATCACGTTGGCCGACCACGACAAGAAGATGGACGAAGTCGAAGGTCAGCTACAGAAGTGGTATGGTTGCTACGATAAGTACAAGAATTTGTATGAAAAACTACTCGCAGAGCAACCTTATTGGGCTACAAAAGAATGGCCCATCAAGGCATTCCGTTGGATTCATGACAAGCGCCACTATTGGATTTGGATTATCTATCTCCTATTCACCCTAATTCTCTCGCTGTCAATCTGTAATTCTGTTTTCCAGCGAAGGAAGATCATTGAACTTCAGGATACGCAGATGAAGTACCGTTTCATCAAGGCAATAGGCGCAGCACCTAAAGAAGTGCAATTCCTTGAAGATGCATACGAACGGCATTGGGTGGACAGACTAGACTACATTGAGGGTACAGTCTCAGACTATGAAAAAGCCCTGAAGCACAAGGCAGACAGCATAGCCAGGGCAGAACGCGAGAAGTTGGAGCGGTTCTAACTGCCGCTCCACCCTCGCAGAATAGTAAACTAACATTTATGATTGATAACAAAATAGTAAAGTCATGAAATCTAAGAAGAACATAATTGTTGTTTTCGCCAATCAGAAGGGCGGAGTAGGCAAGTCCACGCTCTGCATCCTTCTGGCAGACTATCTGGCGTATTGGAAGAAAGATGTCTGCATCATTGACACCGACCTCCAACAATCTGCAACCCTGCAACGTGAGCAGGACAGACAGACCTTTGGGGAAGAAGAACCGTATAGCATCCAATCGTTTGAGGTCAGCGATCCCGAGACGATGCAGATGCTGATGGAGAATGCACAATCGCAGGATGGCTTTGTGCTGTTCGATGCACCTGGCACCATCAAGGATGATGGTCTGGCCCCGATGTTTATCTATGCTGACTATATCATCTGCCCATTTGAGTATGAATCGAAGTCGTTATCCTCAACCCTAACTTTTATTCAGGTCATCAACCGACTTCGCCAACTCAATCCGCAGATGAATGCCCAGACTTATTTTGTGCCAAACAAGGTTGATGCCAGAATGGGAACACGTGAAGAGTTGGAACTATGGAAGCAAACGGATGCTGAGTTTGCACAAAGTGGAATCGTTGCCCCACCTGTTGGCTATCGGGCACAGATGAAGCGAGTCAACACCTACAATGTTCCGCTTCCTTTGAAACATGCTGTCTATGAGAGTTTTCGATTTGTCGTAAAATCTATTTTGCGATAATGTGAGTCTGTTAATAATCGACAATGAGACATGGAAAAGAAAAAGTTCAGCATAGAATTGCCAAAGGGTGGTATGAGCAATCTTGCTAAGCAGACGGTCAGTAAGCCACATCAAGAGCTACCTTCTGACGCTACAGAATGGCAACGATTTACCCACTATCTTGACGAGTTTAAGAACGTATCAGAACATGGTGAGTGTGTCTGGCTACTGAAAGAGGTAAAACGTGAGATTGAACGAGTCAAGTTCGAGTCGAATGTGAAACTTAATATCCGTCAATTAGTGAATGCCATCATCCTCGCCTTCATCAAAGAGCATTGTGATGAACTGAAGAATATCCGACCTGGTTAATACAAAATGGCCCCAAATGAGTATGTAAAAGGCAGATTATCAGCCACAGACGGTTAAATTTATATTAAATTACACCTTATTATATATAGATAAGAGAATTATTTCGTATCTTTGCAATTGGTTTCGGGGGAGAAATCCCGGACTGATGATGCATAGCTTATTGATACGCACTTAACCGAAGGTGTCTGGAAAACTCAATTTGGGATAGTTCGTTCATTGAGCAGAGGAGGCCAGGAAATGGTATCCTAAAAGAACACATCATAGCTTTGCACACGCTTTGGCGTGTTGCATTCTTAGTAGTGTTCTAGGGGTCCCGTTTTCCAGACACCGCCCCTCAGGTTAAGTGCATAAGGATGGCTTCACGCCATTTTTGTGACCTTTTCCGTTTGCAGCTATTATTAAGGACTTAGGACGACAATGACAATAAAGAGCAAACGCGTTGAAGCGATTATTGAGGAATTGAAGGACCAGTATCTGGAAGAAGACCGCTACACCCGCCCTTGGATTATAGGATTTAGTGGCGGTAAAGACTCTACGGTACTGCTTACTCTCGTCTGGATTGCATTGCAAAGATTACGTGAGGAAGGGAAGCCTTTGAATCGTAATGTGCATGTGGTCTGTAATGACACGATGGTTGAGAATCCTATTATTGAGGAGTACGTCACCAAGGTTTTAGACATGATATCAAAGGCTGCCAAGGAGCAGCAGATGCCTATATCTGTAGCAACGACAACGCCAGAATTGGAAGATTCATTTTGGTGCTGCGTTATTGGCAAAGGCTATCCTGTCCCCAACAATTCTTTCCGTTTCTGTACGGAGAAGATGAAGATTAAGCCCACCTCCAAATTTATAACTGATCAGGTGGCTGCTGACGGAGAGGCAATTGTTCTTGTTGGCACAAGACTTACAGAGAGCCAACAACGTGAACGCTCCATCAAACGACATGAGATAAAGGGGCATCGTCTGTCAAAGCACCCGTTGAATCCCAATACTTTTACGTATGCACCAATCAAGGAACTGATGCTTGAAGAGGTATGGTGGATAATCAACACAATCCCATCTCCTTGGGGCTTTGATAATGAGATTCTATACAAAATTTATCTTGATGCATCTGCCGATGACTACGAATGCCCCACTGTTGTTACTGATGATAGCCATCGTTCTTGTGGCCAGAGTCGCTTTGGATGTTGGATATGTACTGTAGTAAAGGAAGATAAGTCTATGTCATCCCTTATCAAGAACGGAGTTGAATGGATGAAACCATTACTGGATTTCAGGGACAGGCTTGTTGAGAATCGTAATGTGTCGGAACTCAGATATGCAACTCGAAGAAACGGCCAAAAAGCCGTTGATGAAACGGGTCACAATCTGGGTAACTATACGATGGAATACAGGATTCAGTTATTACGTGAATTATTGACCGTTCAGAAGGACACTCAGAGTTATCGCTCCAGCATAGACCTTATCACCAATCAAGAGCTTATAGCAATTCAGGTACTGTGGTATCGTGATGGCAACTTCACAACGACGGTGAATGACATCTATAATGAGGTTTATGGCTATAACATTCCCAATACCAATATTGGGTTACAAGAGCGCATATTATTGGAAAAAGCATGTGCAGACAATCCCCAGCACTACCAACTAATTCAAGAGTTGCTGGCATTGCAGAAAAATAAAGTACTATTGATGCGAAGATATGGTTTGCAAACAGACCTTGAATCTCGTCTTGAATCATTTGTAAAGGAGGCTGAGTCATGATTATCAAAAGCATAACACTTGGCAATTATCGCCTCTATGAGGGTAAGAACATCATCAAGTTCACGCAGGATGATGAGAAACCCATATTCTTGATTTCTGGTGAGAATGGATTTGGAAAAACCACCTTCCTTCATTCGTTGATATGGTGTCTGTATGGCAGACTGATTACTGAGGTTGAAGCAGAGGTCAGAAAGGACATTGCCAACAGCGGATATAATGCCTTCCTGAGAAACAATCTGAACCACAATGTCAGAGCGAAATTTGAGGCATTAGACCCGGCAGAGAAAGATCTGATAAAGCGCAGAGGATATTCTTCTGACAATGAGGGTTTGAAGAAAATCACCACTTATTATGTGGCCATAGAGTTTGAAGATGTCATCATCCCGTCTCTTCCTTGTACGTCGCTGAAAGTTGTCCGTTCATACGATATGATTACTGAAAAGGAAACGGTTGACATCTTGATTGATGGTAAGAAGAATGAGTTGACAGCATCGATAGGCTCAGAAGTCTTCATTAATGACTTTATTCTGAACAAAGACATCGCCCGTTTCTTCTTTTTCGATTCCGAACAGATTGTGGCTTTGGCCGAAACGAACACTTCCACAGAGAAACGTCGTTTGTGTTCTGCCTACAATGAGGTGCTTGGAGTGCGTAAGTATGAAGATTTGAAGAAGAATCTGGAGAACGTTAGATTACGTTTTCGTAAGAAGTCATCAGATATAGAAAGTAGAGAAAAACTGCTGGGTATTCTTTCCAAGCAAGAACATCTGGAAAAGAAAAGTGAAGACAGCAGACAGAAGCTTTCTACTCTTGAATCTGAGTTACAACAGTTGAGAAATGACGATGAAGCACTCCAGCTACAATTGATGCGCGAGGGAAATGATGCCACCTCGGCAGAAATAGCCAGATTGGAAAAACTCATTCAAACTACAAAGCAGAAGGATGAGGAATACAAATCTAAGTTGAAGAACTTCATTGAATATGCTCCCTTTGCTATAACCGGCAAGTTACTTAAAGATACTCGTGACCAGATAGAATACGACTTTAAGTTGAAAGAAACCAAGAATGACCAGTTGAGCAGGAACCTGATTGTAAGTCAGATTACTTCAGATCTTATGTTGATGTTTGAGCATTCAAACATAGCATCAACGGAGAAGTCTGATCTTATCTTGAAAGTCCAAGATGTACTTGACAAATACAAGCATGAGGTGGTCAACGAAGAAGTGCTGCTCTCTGTTTCTGAACAGGAATATGAAGAGTTTGTTGCCGTGTTCAATAACTTGACTACGACATACAAGGCAGAGTTCGAGCACTTGGCAGATGACTATCGCAAAAACAAACTTGTGCTGGAACGCAATAGTCGCAGACTATCAAACATCCATAGCAAGGAGAAGGATGAACTTATCAAGGACATCCGTTCAAGGAAGAACAAGGTCGAAGCAGATATACTTGAAAAAGATAAGGAGATACGCCAGTTACACGAGACTATAGGAGAAATAACCCAAGAACTGGCAACCACAACTAAGCAAGTAAGCGAACTAAGCAAAAAGGTTAGTCTTGATGACAGCGATGCTAAAAAGGATCAGGTAGCAGAACAACTGATAGCAGAGCTTTCTACTTTCTTGGTATCTCTGAAGCAGGAGAAGAAATACTCTTTGGAGAGACGGATTAAGTCAACGCTTAATACCTTGATGCACAAGGAGGATTTTATTGGCAGGGTTGAAGTTGTCGTTGATGGCGAAGACATGGATATCGAATTGTATTCCGTCAATGGTGATGCTATCAACAAAGACTCTCTGTCGAAAGGTGAGCAGCAACTATATGCGACCTCGATATTAAAAGCGTTGGTTGATGAGTCAGGAATCCAATTCCCTGTATTCATCGACTCTCCGCTTCAGAAGTTTGACAAGAGTCATGCTACCAAGATTATCACGGAGTTCTATCCTCAGATTTCGAAACAGGTTGTCCTGTTTCCGTTGCTCTATAAGGAGCTAACATCAGATGAGTATGAGGTTATGAAACCATTAGTGAACGCAACGTACCTGATTCAGAACAAGGTGACACACTCCTCATTCAAGCAGGTGCCAATTGATGAATTTATAAACAAGGAATAAAGATGTTTACCCAGATAAAAACAAGTGCCAAGAATAAAGAAGCAGTAACCGTTCTCACTCGAAAGTTTGCTTTGGGTGCAGAGAATGTTATAGCCCGCATAGCTATTGCCTATTCTTTGCAAAGCGGTGTTCACTTCTCTCCATTGGATGTGAAGGATTCTGGTGGCAAGGAGTATTCCAAGAACGTCCTGTTTGGTAATCTTTACTCTATGTATGCTGCCATCATGTGCAAGCACTATAATATCAAGATGTCTGACAAAGACCTGCCTCGATACTTCAAATTACATCTCGATGACGGTTTGGAGCGGATAATGGCAGACGTGAAAGATAATCCGAATCTTGTGGGTTTTGACTACTTGTTTGATAAGATACAATTTGGACTGGAAACTATATGCTAAGAGACTGTGAGTTTGAACTGACATATTCTACCGGCTTGCAGCACGAGCCAAAAGAATTCTTTACTGAGGCGCTGATTGAAAGCAAATCATTCGACCTCGGGTTGGGATTCTTTTCGACTTCCGGCATTCGTTGCTTAGCCTATGGATTTGCGCTCTTCATTGCTAACGGTGGCAAAATGCGTGTCGTTATCAATCACATTCTTAGTGAACAGGACAAGATGGCGATTGTAAAAGGACAAACTGGTGTCATTGATGATTTTGAAGATCGCATATTAAACGATGTGACCCGGTTGTGCAATACGTTATCACGCCAAGACGAACAATTCTTCAGATGCTTCTCTTATCTCATATCGATAGACAGGATAGAATTTGTGGCTACAGTCTCAACGCAAGGTGGACTTGGGCACGATAAGTATGGCATGTTTACAGATGAGAATGGTAACAAAGTCGCCTTTAGTGGCTCAGCAAATTTCTCGCAAACAGCAATGGAACTGAATGGAGAAACCATTACGGCATTTACTTCTTGGAAGAATCCTGACTACGTAAAGGATTTGGAGGATAAGTTCAATGATAACTGGGACCAGGACAACACTCATCTTATTCATATTCCCATCAGCAAGGTAACATCATACATCAAAGACAAATTTGGTGGTGTAAAACTAAAGAAACTACTTGATAGTGAAATAGACCTGCGAGAAGTGAATGAGATTGACTCATCTGACCCAATTACATCCAAGCCTCTCCCCAGCCGTCTGGTTGATAAGATGGAATTCAAGGAACAAGAGCCAAGATTCCCATTCCCTTCAGAGCGGTCTATTCAGATTGATGCGTATGGTGCTTGGATTAAGAATAATCGTAACGGAATCTTTGCAATGGCAACAGGTTCTGGTAAAACGGTTACTGCCCTGAATTGTGTTCTCAAACAGTATCGAGAGAATGGGTTCTATAAAGTAATAATCGTTGTTCCAACAAGAGCATTGGCGTTGCAATGGGAAGATGAAGTAAAGCACTTCAATTTCCAAAATGTCGTTTCTACCCACACAGAAAAAGACTGGAAGAATTTGCTGTCTCGATATACTACGAAGAGTTTGCTGAACCAGCGAAAGAATATTGTTATCATTACGACTTATGCAACTTTCATTCGCAAGTATATTCAGGACTTCATAAGGAGTACGAAGGGGATTGAGAACTTTATCTTTATTGCCGACGAGGCACATAACTTGGGAGCAACTGGCCCAATCAAGAAATTGCCAATCAACATTAAGTACAGAATAGGCTTGTCTGCAACGCCTGAACGTATCTATGATGAAGGAGGTTCCAAGAAACTCTATGATTTCTTCGACTCTGAACCACCCAAGTACACATACAGATTTACGATGAAGGATGCGATATGGAAATCTGATCCTCCCATCCTTTGCCACTATGAGTATTATCCATTATTCATCAGTCTTACACCTGACGAAATGGAGCAATACAACATTATCACGGAAAAACTGAGGAAGTTTATCGATCCTGTAACTGGCAAATATAAGAAGGAAGCGGAAATGCTTCTGATGGCCAGGAAGCGAATCATACACAAGGCTGCAAACAAGAAATTGAAAGTTGCTGAGTTGCTTGACCAACAGAAGAAGAAAGGCTGTCTCAACTATACCTTTGTGTTTGTACCAGAAGGTTATGAGCCTGACTATGCAGAAATCGATGACTACGAGATAGACAATGAGGATATTCACATCATTGACGAATACTCCAAAATGTTTCGTGATCGCAAGTATTCCTATCATCAATATATCAGCGGACTTGACGATGCGCCATCAATACTCGACTCATTTGAGCGTGGTGACATACAGATTCTGCTTTCGATGAAATGCTTAGATGAAGGTGTTGATATACCAAGGGCACAGAATGCTATTTTCATATCCAGTACGGGAAATCCTCGACAATTCATCCAACGTCGTGGACGTGTACTCAGAACCTGCAAGGGCAAAGATCTGGCTTATATCTGGGACTTGATAGTGATGCCACCTAACGTCACAGAATATGCATCATCAGTAGAACGCAGTCTGTTTACAGGCGAGGTAAAACGTATTCTTAACTTCGCTGCATTAGCGGATAATAAAATTGATATACTCTATGGCGAACTACATGACATCTGTATGTCTTTAAACATTGATATGTTTCAAATGTTAGATGATGAAGAAGAGAAATATAACTAAAATCAAATAGTATGGCTATACAAGACGAGATGTACAAAAGGATTGAACAAGAAATCAATTCGCTGATTAAAGCGGATAAGTTTAATCTTGTTGGCAAAGAAGAAAAGGCAAAAAGAGTGGCCAAAATGCTGACAGAATTGAGCGTTGACCCCCAAGATGCAAAGAATCTAGTGAATCAGTATATCGCACAAATCAAGAACATATGTAGATAATAGACTATGCTTATAAAGAATCTGACTATACAGAATTTTCAATCCTACTATGGAGTCACATCAATAGATTTTAGTATTGGATTGAACCTTATCATTGGTAATGGAGGTAAAGGCAAATCAAAACTATTTAATGCTTTTTACTGGGTGCTCTTTGGTGATATTTATATCACGGATTTAGGTTGGTGTTCGACAAATGAACTTCCTAATAGCTCCAAGATGACCATGAAAAGGCATGAGTTTATCAATAAAAAAGCACTATTTGATTGTCGTATAGGGGACTATATACTTTGCCAGGTAACGCTGGAATTGGAGGATGACAAGCAGAATACATTCACCATAGAGCGTACAGTAAAAGCAGAAAGAAAAGAAGAAGAGAATTGGGAAAGTATATTTGCATGGAATGTTTCGTCAAATATGCTGAAAGTTATTTATGATGATTTAAAGGGAACACGTACTATAAACGACGATTTAGCGGAAGACAAAATTCGAGAACTCTTTCCTACAGGAATCCGTAAATATATTTGGTTCCAAGGAGAATCTCTGGATAGTCTCATAGACTTTAGAAAACCTGAAGTACTGAAAGAAGCGGTCAAGCATATTTCATATTTCCCATACTATGAGAAATTAACTTCTATCATAGCGTTGGCTCGTACTACGATAGAAAAAAAAGAGGGCTCGCATCTACGTGAAATAAATAAGCAGAATAGTGAAGCAAGAACATTACTTAAACATATTGAGTTCCTTCGAAGTAAAATTGATCTTGAAACTCAGAATAGGGTAAAAATAGAGGAACATATTGAGAAAATACAGGTAGCTTTAGCTGAAGACGAAAGTAAAATATCAGGTTTAGCCAAGTTTTCTGAATTGGTAACAAAATATGAGAAGGTACAAATAGAAATCAAAGATATCTTGAATGACCTTACAAATATTGATAATGAAGAAAGGAAGTTACTCCCATCATTGTGGGTTTTAAGAGGGACTGGGGATCTTATATTGCATTGTAAAGAAATAATTAATGCACATGTTGAGGAAGAATATACTGCTCCGGAAAGAAAGTTTTTGGACAACCCAAGTAAAGCAAAACTTGAAGAGATTTTATACAAAGACCACAGATGCTATGTTTGTGGTTCTCTTGTGGATGACGAACATCCAGATACTCGTAATTGGATTCTGAATCGTTTGAGAATGCAAGAAGAATATTTGAGAGAAATGGAAGAATATGCAAGCAACATTGAGTTCTCTAAAAGATTCAATATGTTTCTTGGCCGTATTCAGGATTATCCAGATAGCTTGATGGTATCTATTGAAGCAATAGACAAACAATACCATGAGCTGTCAGAAAAAGAAGAAAAATTGCGAGTTAAGTTACGTGCATGTAATGAAAAAAAGAAAACGCTTGACGAGCAAATAGAAGATATCAAAAGAAAGAATGGAATTGATCCTCGTCGCGAGGCTGCGCAATATACGACATATGATAGAACTATAAGAGCGTCAAGGTCAAATCTAGAGAAAGAACAAAAGAACCTTCGAGTATGTGAAGATAACATAAGAAGTTTAAAAGACCAATTGAGTACAAAAGAAAAAGAACTTAATTCTTCTGGTGTAACAAGTGGAGTAATAACATCTGTTGAAGAGACAGAATGGAAACAAATATCCACGATACTTGAAGATATCTGCAAGTCTGTTCAAGAAAGCGCAAGAAAAGAATTATTGAGAAACATAGAAACTCGTGCAAATGAGTTCTATGTTAGTTTTACCAAACACGACCGCGGCTATAAAGGTCGGGTTGAGATAGGTGACGATTACTCTATTCAGTATGATGCGGGGCTTAATACAAGCCATGAAGATAGAAAGAAAATGAGCATTATCAATGCATTACTATCATTGAATCAAGAAAAATTAAAAACCTATTATCCATTCATATCAGACGCTCCGACCTCTAATTTTGATCCAAGTACGACACATAAATATTTGCTTGGGATAAAGGACGTTTTTCATCAGTCCATAATTATGACAAAAGATGTGGTAATAGGAAGCGATAATTATAATGATCTTTTTAATCAGGACAAAGTGTCAAGAATCTACGAGCTGACAAGCCATATTTATAATGATGGAGACAACGAACCTGAGATTTATGAGGTTAGTACCAATGTTGAACGGCTAAAATAGAATAAATATGGACGATATTTTTGAAATTAAATTTCCCGTTGAACAGGAGATTAAAGAAAACGTTATAGTTAAATTTTCAAACAAACAAGGTGGTGCATACAATATATTCTCCTTTTATTGGCAATGTTTTGTATGGGCAGCAACGATAGGCTTTCTGCGTAATGAACGACGCAAACTATCTACAGGAATTGAACGTATTTTTAGCCTAAATACGATGAAAGCGAATGGTGGAGAAAAGGATGCGCAAGCACTAATCTGTATGTGCATTGCTCGATTTGGTTCCATCGATATTATGAAGAATCCATCTGATGCAATTCATTTTATAAGTGAATACGCCAACGGTGGTTTTTACCATATTATGAAGTTGATGGAGAATGGTGAGAACTCATTCAATGACTTGGAAAAAGTAAAACAGGAAATCTTTTCACGCAACTATGATGAATTAGGTACAGAGATACCAAAAGTTGAGCCAGAGCCATACGTGGTTCCTGAAGAAGCATACAATCAAAAGGAAGAAATAAAAGAAGATGTCGCAGAGGATTTCAATTCTATAACACCAGCACCAACTCCAAAGAAGTCACATCGTTGGACTTTTAAGGAAGAAAAGGATCTTGTCGGCTATTATCAAGCAGGTATGACAATAGAGCAACTCGCAAAGTTATTTGGAAAAGATGAGGATTCTGTCATAGAAAAACTTAGACAGAAAGGAGTGTTATGAATAGGGAAATACGTTTCTTTGACTATGATCAATGCTATAGATATTATAGCAAGGGTATAGAGAGTGTTCGCCAAAAAAGAATCAATGGTGAAACCATTGTCGCTAAACCGGTGCTGATGGTGGCAATCATTGATGGCATTGATGCGAATGTGTTTATGAATAACCAGTTTGTTCTCAATGATTGGATTGAAGAACGATATAAGAAACTGATGCAGCAATTTACAAAGAACTCTCAGTTTGATGGAACGACTGGAATTGAGAAACCTTTCTGGCATTTAGAAACCGATGGATTCTGGCATTTGAATTATCAAGGAGAACAACTCAATAAAAATCATACTCCATCAAAGGCATGGTTAAAAGACAATGTTGAGTTTGCCTATTTCGATGAACCTCTGTGGATAATGCTTCAGAGCAAAGTGTGGCGCACGAAATTGCGTGAATATATTATAGAACACAAGTTGACAGATGGTTTTTGGAACGGGAAAATTGCTGCAGATGGGTTAGGCATTCTAGTCGCATTGTTGTTGGCAGCATAAAGATAAATTAGTGTCATCAGTATAAATGCCCATCAATAAATACATAAGTACCAAAGATGCGGTCCGTCTAACCGGTCTTTCAACGCAGGAGATTTACGACCTTATTCACAGCGGTACGCTTCCAGCCCGTAAAGCCCCCAAAAGCGGATGGCGTATTTCCCCACAAGACATGGCTACTTTGGGGCTTATTAATGAAGAAGGGGCAGACTCTATAGCAGAGGAGCCCCAAACGAAGGACGATATTTCTTATGTGGCAGATGAAGAGCATTACTCGGAGGTATTCAAACGGATGACAGAGGTGAAGCGCAGCCTGAAGATAGCAACGGCAAATCTCAAGAACTTCAACGTCAACGTTGAGTCTGATGGCGGCGATGAAACGCTACGCTTATGCGACTTTTTCCTGTCCCTTGTAGAGCGTGGCGTTCAGGTTCAGGTGGTGTGTATGAAGCCTTTCGGCTTCTACCTGTACACAAAGGAAAACTGCCCTCAACTTTTGGAAAATCCACTTTTCGAGTTACGTTGCAATGAGCGTAATCACATGAAGATATTCGTCTTTGACGATGAGTGTGCATACATCGGCTCAGCGAACATAACTGCTGCTGCCATCGGCAAGCGCGCAAGTGGTAGCAGAAATCACGAAGCCGGAATGCTGGTGTGGGGCCCGACTATGATACAGGCTCCGCTACACCACTTTGAAAGGGCATGGAATGACCCAGACATTCTTAAATCTACTTGGAAACGCTTTGCTACGAAGGCAAAGGAGTTGGATAAAGAACTCAAAGAAAGATACGGAAAATGAATATACTCCACTCTGGCCAAGAGCAGACGGCAAGGGTGGAGTTCTAATATTGAGAGAGAATCTCAGCCAACGATGGCCAGCAGGTTGTCGATAATATCGTACCTGACAGGATTGGCAAAGCTGATGACCTTACCGTCATAGACGGCTGACACATCTATGCCTCGTCGCTGGAACTCGTCGATGAGTGCTTGGTCGTGATAGGATCGCATACCAGTCCAGCCGGTATTGCCGACCTGATGATTGAAAACTGTTACTAACTCGGGAATCTGCATGTCTGCAAATTGCAGGGCATACTTGGTGTAATAAATGTGCTGTTGCATAACTTTTGTTTTTGAAGTTTATAAATGTTGCTTCCGCATCGTACTGACCACCGTGGCTAAGCTAAAGCTCGGTTGGCGAGTCACCCTTTCGGGCACTGCTCTTGATGCTTCGGGTGCAAAGGTACAAAGAAATAATGAAAGAATAATAGAAATCGATGCCAATTCTTCTGAATATGCAAAAAAAATGCAGAAAAGTTTGGCAGATTGTAAAAAAGTGTGTAATTTTGCCGCCGTTTTTCAAAATTATGTAAATTAAGCAATGCTTCAACAAAGAATGAACATATCAACACTATTACCGCTCCAGAGCAAAGAAAGCTTTGGAGGCTTCTGCTATGTTCATACGACAAATTCGATGAGTATTGCAGCACGTGACTGGTACACGAACACTTTCCAACGAACATCACCGAAAAGAAAATCTGATTGGACGGCATAGATGCAGCCGAACTTCAGAGCATAAGAGATAGCGAGACCGTTGGAAAGAACTTACCAAACTTTCCAACGGTTTTTCGTTATCGGTGTGTCCATTATCCGTACTTCTCCGCGGCCTTAGCAGACGGGCATACGCTAATCAACAACAGTATTAACCGCGCAGCGATGCGCACAAAAAGAAAAGAACAATGATTGAATTCAAGAAGTACAGCTCTATCGAAAACTCCTTCAGCCGTGAGTTCATGGAGCACGTGGTGGCTGAGATGCCACAGGATTTGGAATATGTAGTGCAGGAGAAGGTGCATGGTGCCAACACCAGCTTTCTCTGCGATGGTGAGGAGGTGAGGTTTGCCAAGAGGACTTCGATGCTGGCCGATGGTGAGCAGTTCTATGACTACCCAGAACTGCTCGACAGATACAAGGACAGGGTGCAGAAACTCTTCGCAGACATAAAGGCAAAGTATCCGGAGGTGACCCACATCTCTGTGTTTGGCGAGATGTTTGGCGGCTTATATCCTCACGATGGCGTGAAGGTCGCTCACAAGGTTGCGCTGATTCAGAAGGGGGTCTGCTACACTCCCGAGCACGAGTTCTACGGCTTCGACATCTATCTCTTCACTGAGGAGGGTGGAAGATTCCTCCCTGTTGATGAAGTCAACGAGCTCTTCGAGACCTATAGTTTCTTTTATGCCAAGACTCTCTTCAGAGGGACTTTGACTGAGTGCCTGAAGCAGCCCAACGCTTTCCAGAGCAAGATTGCTGAATGGTTAGGCCTGCCAGCTATCGAGGACAACATCTGCGAGGGTATCGTTATCCGTCCTGTCACTCCAATGTATCTGAGGAACGGCTCTCGAGTGCTTATCAAGAGTAAGAACGAGCGGTTCGCAGAGCGGAAAAGCGCAAAGCGCCGCACCAAACTCTTTGTCGAGCCTGTGCCTTATAGCGAGGAGTTGAAGGCACTGATTGTCGAGGGTGAAACCTACGTCACCGAGAACCGTCTGGCAAACGTTGTGAGCCATATCGGTGAAGTGCATTTCCCCAAGGACTTCGGCAAAGTGATGGGCTTGTTCTCCAAGGATGTGCTCGAAGACTTCCTCAAGGAGCATGGCAACTTGTATGCTGCACTTGAAAAGAGCGAGCAGAAGCTGTTGAACAAGGAACTCAACAAGTTCTGTACTGCCCTTGTTAAAATGGTCTACATGAGTCAGGCTTATATCATAGAATAATGTAAACAACCAACTCTCCGCACTCCTCTGTGGGTGTGGAGAAATTAAAAAAGAGAATAACGATGAATTTCAAGTTTAATGCAGAACATACGTTCTTTACATCCGATACGCATTTCAACCATGCGAATATCATAGGCTTCTGCAATCGTCCTTTCAAGGATGTAGAGCAGATGAATGAGACCTTGATAGCGAACTGGAACAGCATCATAGGAGCCGATGATACGGTATTCCACTTGGGTGATTTTTGCTTGGGTGGTGCTGCCGAATGGACAAAGGTATTGGATCGGCTGAACGGTAAGATCTATCTGATACTCGGCAATCACGACCTGAAGAATATCCGTCAGGGGTTCATCAGTCGATTTGAACATGTTGCCATGCAGATGTTCATAGAAGTGGGGAAACAGAAGATTTATCTGAACCACAATCCGTTTCTCTGTTATGGGGGAGCATATAAAGACATCTGGCAGTTGTTTGGCCACGTTCATAGTGGGCCATTCAACACAGGAAAGGACAAACCGCGTCTGAACATGCTCTTCCCGATGCAGTACGATGTAGGAGTGGACAATAACGGTTTTGCTCCCGTCTCATTCGAGCAAGTTAAGAGAATAATAAACAAGCAAGTAGAACAAGCAAAAAAGGAATAACAATGAAGAAGATACCTATATTGAGGTACAATGATCTTAGAGATCTGATGTGCCTAACCCATGAACACCATTTGAACGGTGTGGTTGTAGATGATGCGGCACTTGAAGTTATGCTCCGTATTGAAAAGACCATGCAGCGACTGGAGGTAATGGGTGATGATGAGCAACGTTGGCTTTGGATAGAGCTTAAGGCGCCTGGCAAGCGGAATCGCATGGAAACGGCTGATGCAAACGGGAATTACTGGTATCAGGTGTTTACGGCTAACTATAAGGGGTTCCACTACATGATAATCAGAAACCGCCAGTGGAGATATGTTGATCTTAGGAGTGCAAGTTCCATTTGGGGAGAACGAAACCCTGATGTCTGGTATGGGAATGTGTCGAAGTCTCTTTTGAAGCTTGAGAAGCATATCACCGCCTTGGTAGGCAACATCTGTGAGAATGCGGACGAATACAATACCTATGTCGAGAAGAATCTACCTTACTCGAAGCGGGATGGGATTATCAAGCGTGCTGACTTGAATCGCATCTGCCCTGTATATAGGACGTTCGATGATCCTGCGCGAGTGGTAGATATCGTAAAGAAGAGCAGTAGTTTACCCCTGTGGTCAGCTGACAAGATGACGCTCAGAACCTACATACACGTCTGGCGTATTCTTTATGAAGCATATAGAACACATGATAGCTATCGTCCTGCGCTTAAGTCTGATTTCGCCAATGAGTCTGACGAAGAAGTTTTTGTGAGGCATAATAGTAAGGGACGTGAGATAAAAGGTCTGGACCTCGACTGCGAGCAGGACTATCAGAAGTGGTATGATGACAACAGTTCCTATCACTGCATGGATGTTGCCTACGCAAGAATCCATCTCCATGCACGTAAGAAGACAAATCGCTGGGGCAATGAGAATGTGCCTGTAGCCGACGGACAATGGTATTTCTCTTTGGGTTTCTGCGTCTATGGCTATTCAAATGATGTGGTCAACATGCTCGAAGCGTTATGCGATGAAGGAATAGGTGTCGTATGTGGCGAGACTGCAAGACTTGTCCGAATCGCAGAAGAGACTGACTATGTTGGCATAACTCCTGGTGCCAATAAGTACTCGTATGACGAGAAAGTGGGAAATGAGATAACTCTCCCTTATATGGATGAAGATATCACGGCTCAGCAGGTGGCTGATGTGATAGCAGCCACGGAATGGGAACCTATTAGAAAAGTCAAACCAATTAATGAACAAAGACAATGAGAATACAATACATGAGCGATCTCCACATGGAGTTATACGACAATTCGCGGTATTTAAAAACGAAAGAGTTTGATGCTAATGGTGATGTGCTGGTGCTCGCAGGTGACACGTTCTACCTGCGGGACATCATCGCACCACAGAAGAAATTTTGGAACTGGGCCTCGAAGAACTTCCGTCAGGTATTGATGGTGCCAGGCAATCATGAATTCTACGGCAATGGCGATGTCACCGAACGTGGCGATAGTTGGCAATGGATGTTTCGTGAGAATGTCGGTTACTATTATAATAAGGTAGTTCGCATAGTTGATACAGACTTCATCCTGACTACACTATGGTCAAAGATTCCAGAAATGGATATGTTCTACGTGTTGAGAGGGATGAATGACTTTCGCCAGATTATGTATAATGGCCGTCGGTTTATGCCTGAGGACTTCAATCTTGAACATGAGAAATGTCTTAGGTTCTTGAAGCGTGCAGTCGAGGAGAGTACCGCCAAGCATATCGTTGTAGTTACTCACCATTTGCCTTCATTGGCAGTTGTGGCTGCACGACACATGGGTTCTGTCTTGAACGGAGCATTTGCAACGGAACTTGGCAACTTCATTGCTGACAGCCGCATTGACGCATGGATATATGGCCATTCACACACGAACATCGATACTACCATAGGAAATACGAAGATTGTGTGTAACCAAATGGGGTATGTGTTCTCAAACGAGCACCTGACTAACGGATTTAAATCCGGCAAAGTAATAGAACTATAAAATAGAAAGATTATGAACCATTCAGATTGTAAAATACATTATGCCAGTAAACAAAAACGCATTATTGCGTTACAAAATAATAGACAGAAGCCTGCGAAACAGGTACAGAAGATGGACGATAGAGGACCTGGTTGATGCGGTATCTGATGCACTCTACGATATGGAGGGCATCCAAAAGGGCGTTTCTCTGCGTACAGTCCAAGCAGACATCCAAATGATGCGTTCTGACAAACTTGGATACAACGCACCGATAGAGGTGTACGACCAGAAATTCTACCGCTACGCTAATCCGAACTACTCTATTACAGAACTACCTCTAACAAATGAGGATGTCAGGCTTATAGATAAAGCTGTTGATTTGTTAGCGAAAGCTGAAGGACAGCCAGAACTACAAGCAACAGGCAGAGTTCTAAAACGAGTAAGGAAAAGACTGATCGCTATCCTGAATTTCGGATAATAATAGAGGCTCCAGTTCCAAAGAGATAAGAACTGGAGCCTTCCGTTTTTGAGTGAGGAGTCGGATTCTAACCGACGAAAGACGGTTTTGCAGACCGCCCCCTTAGACCACTCGGGCATCCTCACATTGTAGGGAGTTTGACAGGTTTCGAACCTGCGACCACCAGAGCCACAATCTGGTGCTCAACCTACTGAGCTACAAACTCCATGATGTTGCGGGAGCAGGATTCGAACCTGCGTCCGGTTTTTGGCCGGCCCAGCTTATGAGACTGGTGAGTTGGGCCACTACTCTATCCCGCGATTTCGCAGAAGCAGAAGGATTCGAACCTCCGACCTTCGGTTTTGGAGACCGACATTCTACCAACTGAACTATGCTCCCATCGTTGAGGTGGCGGGACTCGAACCCACGAAGCCGAATGGCGGCAGATTTACAGTCTGCTCTCGTTGCCGCTAGAGAACACCTCATTATTTTCTTGTGGAACCTCGTGGAGTCGAACCACGTTATCTGGATTTTCAGTCCAGCGCATACACCAAGTCTGCCAAAGTTCCATCAGAGGAGGCTAAGGGATTCGAACCCTTGGGACGTTTGACCGCCCTCTAGTTTTCAAGACTAGTGCAATAGACCAACTCTGCCAAACCTCCAATTTGTGCGGAAGCAGAAGGATTCGAACCTTCGGAGCCTTGCGGCTCGGCACGTTAGCAATGTGCTGGTATCGACCGCTCACCCATACTTCCATTGGTTTTCGGGTGCAAAGGTACTATACCCCTATGCAGCCTTTCTGCGTAACGAGAAATATTTTTCATTTTTCTTTGAAAACAGTTGTTGACAGTTGAAATCACATAAGCATTTTCAACTTGTCAACGCTAGAACTTGACAACGCTCTGCATATTTTATCTTTTGCAGGATTATGGATTGTTAATTCTGCAAAGGAGTGGGTGCAAGCCCTATATGGAGCATGGAATTGGGTGCAAAATGGGTGCAACTTTGAAATGTGAGAAAAAGAAAAGTCCCGTAAATCATTGATTTACAGGACTCTTTCTTGGGCGCTTCAGGATGGGCTTGAACCAACGACCCCCTGATTAACAGTCAGGTGCTCTAACCAACTGAGCTACTGAAGCAGGTGTTTTGCTTATAAAGTGTCTGCAAAAGTACGGTGTTTTTTCGAAACTGCCAAACTTTTTGCGCAAAAAAATCATTTTGGCGTGAAAAATGCGAAAAAGTGTGCTGATTTTTTCATGGAAATTGTGGAATGTAATGATAAAAATGTAAATTTGCAAAGCCTTCACGCTTATGGTTATATTCGTGCAGGCATGTGTGCAGGCTTTATGTGATGCCTGTGGAATGCTGAAATAAACAAGAACGATGATGAAACGGACAATCTTTTTGACAGTATGTGTGTTTGTTGCCGGACAGCTTTTTGCACAGTCAGACAAGGACCACCGCTTCAAGGTGGTCAAGAATCTGGAGGTGTTCAACACAATTTATAAACATCTGGACTTGCTCTACGTGGACACGCTCGATGCCGACGAGGTGGTGGGGACAGCCATCAATGCCATGCTCAGCAGCCTGGATCCGTACACGGAGTATTATCCGGAGGAGAATACGTCGGACCTGAAGGAGATGTTCACAGGCAAGTTTGCGGGCATCGGGTCGCTGGTGCGCTTCAATCACAAACTGAAGAATGTGGTCATTGAGGAGCCATACGAGAATATGCCGGCGGCGGAAGCCGGACTGCGGCGTGGCGATATCATCCTGAGTATCAACGACTCGTCTATGGCAGGGAAGGACGTCGCGTATGTCAGCAGCCGCTTGCGGGGCGATGCTGGGACGACCATCAAGGTCAAGGTGAAGCGTCCGGCAACGGGAAAAACCATCCAGTTCAAGGTGACCCGCCGCACGGTGCAGAACCCTTCCGTTCCTTTCTATGGCATGCAGGGCAGCGAGACGGGCTACATACAGCTGAACTCTTTCAACGAGAATTGTTCGAAAGACGTGCGCCGGGCGTTCATCGAGCTGAAGAACCAAGGCATGAAATCACTGGTACTCGATTTGCGCGGAAACGGCGGCGGCTCGGAGATGGAAGCTGTGCGGTTGGTCAACATGTTCGTTCCGAAGGGTAAACTGGTCGTTTCCAACCGCGGTAAGCAGAAGCGTGCCAACCATGACTACCTCACCACCGTCGAACCGCTCGACTCGGTCATGCCGCTGGTGGTTCTCGTGAACGGAGGGAGTGCCAGCTCAAGCGAAATCGTGAGCGGTGCGCTGCAAGACCTCGACCGCGCGGTCATCTTAGGAACACGCACCTACGGCAAGGGATTGGTGCAGATGCCGGTGGACCTGCCCTACAACGGACTGCTGAAACTGACGACGAACAAATACTATATCCCGAGCGGGCGCTGCATCCAGGCGGTCAACTACAACCGCGGACGGGGCGGTAAGAGCGAACAGATTCCCGACTCACTCACCAACATTTTCTATACCGCAAACGGCAGGGAGGTGCGCGATGGCGGAGGCATCACGCCCGATGTGGTGATACGTCCCGACTCGCTGGCAAACATCACTTACTACCTCTCGGTGCTTGACACGACGGAAGTGATGCACGACTATATCCTCGACTACGTGAACACCCATCCGAAAATCGCACCCGCAGCCACGTTCGACCTCACGGATGCCGAATATGAGCAGTTCAAGCAGCGCGTGCTGGCAAGCAATTTCACGTATGACCGCGAGAGCGAGAAATACCTGAAGGACTTGATTAAGCTGGCGCAGTTTGAAGGCTATTATGAGGATGCCAAGGAGGAGTTCGAGAATCTGAAGCGGAAACTGAACCACAATGTGGAGAAAGACCTGGACTTCAACAAGGAACAAATCAAGCAGATGCTCACTGCCGACATCGTGTCCGACTACTATTTCCAGCGCGGGACGATAGAAAACTCGCTCCGCCACGACAAGCAACTGAAGGAAGCTATACGCCTGTTACAGACTCCCGACGAATATGGGAAGCTTCTCATGCCTGAGAAAAAGTAGTACGAAAATCGGCATTCTTTGCTCCATTCCACACATTACCGACCACCGTTCGTTTTGTATATTTATACAATTGCAGATCTTTTTCGAACCCACTTGTAACCCTTTGTTTATCAGGAGGTTAGAATAGGCTTTCCAAAAGTGCCACTTTTGGCTTGCAAAAGGGGAACTTTCAGGAGCTAAAAGGGGAACTTTCAGGACGCAAAAGTGGCACTTTTGGAAAGCGAAAGTTCAAGTGCATATTTATACGCCCATTTCTGTATGTTTATACGCTCGCTTATGCGCTTCGCTAAATGATAAATGATAAAGGAAAAATGATAAACTGAGACACTTTTATCTCAGCCGTCCGAATCTGATGTGCGACAAGGAGTACACATTATTATATATATAGGGGAAACGGCAGAGATGGGGTGCAGATGGGGAACGCTATTCCCCGAAGTCGAGAAAGAGTTCTTCTGTGCCCAAAAGGTTGTAGGATTTCCGATGAAAAGGCGTTATTCCGAACTTTCGGATGGCATCGCGGTGCTTCTTGGTGGGATACCCTTTGTTGCTCTTCCAGTCATACTGCGGAAATTGTTCTGCCAATCCGTTCATGTAGTCATCCCGATAGGTCTTTGCCAAAATGCTTGCAGCCGCTATCGAAAGATACTTCCCGTCGCCTTTGACGATGGTGGTTGAAGGCAAATCGCGGTAGGGTTTGAACCGGTTCCCGTCAACAATGACCGCCTCCGGGCGCACTTTCAGCGCATCCAGCGCCCGGTGCATGGCAAGGATGGAGGCATTGAGAATGTTGATTTCATCGATTTCTTCGGGCGTAACGACTCCCACCGCCCACGCCACGGCATCGCGTTCAATCTGTTCGCGCAGTGCATAGCGGCGCTTTTCCGTCAACTGCTTCGAGTCATTCAACGCCTCATTCTGATAGTCGGGAGGCAGGATGACCGCCGCCGCATACACACTTCCGGCAAGGCATCCGCGCCCCGCCTCGTCGCAACCGGCTTCTGTCAGTCCTTCATAAAAACAGTTTTTCAGCATTCCTTTTCCCTTTTCTCACCACGATTTTCCCTTAAAACATCCCCACTACACGCTTCATCGCCTCGATGAAAACATCAATTTCGGCTTTCGTGTTATACAATGCAAACGAGGCGCGCACGGTGCCCGAAATGCCCAAACGCTCCATGAGTGGCTGCGCACAGTGGTGACCGGTGCGCACGGCGATGCCCAGGCGGTCGAGCAGCGTGCCCATGTCTAAATGGTGGATATCGCCTACCAGAAACGAAACGACGGCATCCTTCTCCTTTGCCTGTCCGAAGATGCGGACGTCTTCTATTTCCTGCAAACGCTCGTGGCAGTATTTCAAGAGCTCCGACTCATGCTCTTGTATGCAATTTATGCCGATTTCATCGAGAAAATCGATGGCTTTTGCCAGTCCCGTCGTAGCGATATAGTCGGGCGTTCCCGCCTCAAATTTGAAGGGGAGCGACTGAAAGACCGTTTTCTCAAACGTCACACTCTCAATCATCTCGCCACCTCCCTGATACGGCGGAAGACGGTCGAGCCACTCCTCTTTGCCGTAGAGCACACCGACACCCGTCGGACCATACATCTTATGCCCACTGAAAGCAAAGAAATCGCAGTCCATCTGCTGCACGTCCACATGTCTGTGAGGAGCACTCTGAGCCCCGTCTATCATCACGGGAACATCGTTTTCATGGGCTATGCGCACCAGTTCCTCCACCGGATTGACCGTCCCCAGCACGTTGCTCACATGGCACACGCTCACGAGGCGCGTCCGCTCGTTGAACAGCTGCGCATAGGCTTCCATGTCGAGCGTTCCGTCGTCGTGCATCGGAATGACCCGCACGGCAATGCCTTTCTTGGCTGCCTGCAACTGCCACGGCACGATGTTGGAGTGATGCTCCATCGTGCTGATGATGACCTCGTCGCCCGGCTGCATCATCTCATGGACAAACGAGGCTGCCACGAGGTTGAGTGCCTCCGTCGTTCCTCGCGTAAAGACAATTTCACTGGTGCTTCGGGCGTTGATGAAGCGGCGCACGGTCTCGCGCGCTCCTTCGTGCAATTCAGTCGCTTGCTGCGAGAGATAGTGAACCCCCCGGTGCACATTCGCATTCACGTTGAGATACTCTTCCTGCATGGCATTGAGCACACACAGGGGCTTTTGCGTGGTTGCACCATTGTCGAGATACACCAACGGCTTGCCATACACCTCTCGCTGCAATATGGGAAACTGCTTTCTTATTTCTTCTACGTCGTACATACTTTCTTTTTTAGCTCTGCTGTCTGCAACCGCCTCTTCGCTGCTTCTCCGGCGGTTCCATGCGGACAAAGGTACTTATTTTTCACGACAACCACAAATTGTCTGTACCAATTATTCGGTTGAACACCTATCGGAGACAGGAAAGAAATCGGTTGCGGGCAACACGGCATCCCTCTTTTCGGTGAAACGAAGGAGTTCACGGAAGACGGAATCGCTGCGGAGAATCTGCCCGTTGCCCGTCATGAGGAGCTGGCAGCGTGCCCGTGTGATGGCTACATTCAGCTTTCGGTCTATCGTCTGTCCATCCTCCTCGAAGCGGTTAGCCGTGAGGAAATCAAGCTGATAGTGTTTCTGCACGGTGAATGAATAGATGATGACATCGCGCTGACTGCCCTGATAGCGCTCGACGGTATCGATTGTAATGTCTTGCAGCGCAGGGATTCCGAGTTTTTCCAGCTCGCGCCGGACGGAGGCTATCTGACTGCGATAGGGCACAATCACGCCGACGGTCTTCCGCGCATCGAAATGGGCTCCGTAGAAACGGTGGATGCGCCGCAGAAGGTCGGCAACAATGACAGCCTCGACCGCCTCACCACTCTCCTCACGCGCCGAAGCGGTGGTGTCGATAAAGAGCACCCGGTGCGCCTTGAGACGGTCGTCAACGGTATCTTCCGACGGTTCCTGATAACTGATGGCAGCCTCCTCCTGATGTGGCAGGGGAACAGGTTCCAGCCGCTCGTGTGCATAGAACATGCGATTGGGAAACTCGGCGATGTCGGGATGCATGCGACCTTGCTTGCGAAGGATGCCGATGAAGTCGGTGCGACCACACTTCCGCTCCCACCGCAGCAGCCTTTCAAACAGCGACTGACGGCAATTATCCAGGCAGATTTCCCGCAACAGAGGGTCATCGACAGCCGACTGGCGGGCGTTCTGCTGCACGACGGCAGGCAGCTGCTTGTGGTCGCCGATAAGAATGAACTTCTCTATCGAGCTGTCGGCAAGCAGTCCCACGATGTTCGGCTCCAGAATCTGACTCGCTTCATCGACGATAGCCAGCGAGAAACGCTTCATTGAGAGAATGAACTGACGGGACTGAAGCATCGATGTCGTGCCGACAAGGATGGGTGCGCTGAGTATGCGCTGGCGAATTGCATCGAGTTTGGGCGCGTCCTGCAGGGCTTCTTCCAACAGATAGGGGTGAAACTGCTCGGCACAACTGTACCGGCTGCCGATGCGCAGAAAGTCTTTTCCGGCACTGACGAGCATCTCACAAATTTCATCGACCGCACGGTTGGTGAAAGAGAGAAGCAGCATCGGTCCCTGTTCTTCTTCCACCAAAAAACGCAGCGCCATGGATGTCTTGCCCGTTCCCGGCGGACCGATGAGCAGGAAATAGTCCTGTGTCTGGCGGGCTCGCAAGAGCACTTCATCGTAGTCGGGATGGTAAGCGCGGGAAAGCGACACACCCGCATCACGCCGTGGTTCGCGCTGCCCCAGAAGCAATGCCCGGCGGTCGTCTGGCGCACAGACAAAGCGATAGAGCCCGCTGATGGATGAATTGACGTTGATGTCGCTGTCACTGTGCTCAATGGCGTAAACCACCTGCCTGTCGGGGTCGTCCGGGCGATAGATTTCCACGTGCTGTCCTTCGTTGAGATGCACCGTCACGCTGTCGGTGCGAATCTCCTGTAAGACACCTTTATACAAGATGTTTTTCCGCACATCGGGTTCCTCGTCCTCAGGATAGGAATACAGGAAAACCATATCGCCCTTGCGGAAATTGGAAAGGAAGTCCGCCCCCTGCTCGGGAACGTGCAGCGTGATGGTGTCGTAACCATTTCCAGCCATTAGCCGTTCACGTTTCAGCACCGTCAGTCCGACGTAAATATTTCCCGTCTGTCGCTTCACACTGAGCGGCATGTTCCACCAATCGGCACTCGAACGGTTCTCGCCCTCCAACGCTCCAATCTTCGAAATGCGCTGTTCACGATAGACGAAGGTCATCATCTGGGTGTAGTAGGCGCGGCATCGTCCGTCCAACGTGTGAAGACGATTTAAGAGGTTTGACAGGCGGGGAAGAAGGAAGGATGTGAAGAGTTTGGTCGGAGGACCTGCAGGGGTGAATGTTTCCGGTCGCATGCGGTCATAGACAGACGAAAAACCATTGCGGGCAATGGCTAACTCCTGTGCAACGATTTGATTGCGGAAAGCCATTATCTCCCGAAACAGTTTGTCGTAATACGCCACAACGACCAATCCTTTCTCGGCTGGATATTTGGAATAGAGCAGACGCATGTCGCAATGGTCGGAAGAAAGCCCGAAATTGTAGAGCAGCACGCCATAGTAGAGCAGCAACTGGACGTAGTGTTCTTCCCGCTGGAAACTGCCGTAAGCATTGGGAATGCCCTTTTCGACGTTCCAGTTCTTACCCGATTTTTGTTCCACCAACAGGCGCATGTCTCGCGTCATCAAATCGACACGCCCTTGTATTCCGAGCTTTTCACAGACGAAAGACGGCTCGAGAACCGCATCCTCGCGGTGGTATCCGCTCTCTTCGAACAACACATGGACTGCCTGAGCGAGATGGGCTGCCACAAGGGCGGCATCGTTCTTGAACTGCACGGCATTAAAATCTTGGCACGCACAGAAATCGAGGGCTTTCTCTCTGAAATTCTCCTGCAACGTCAAACGCACGTCAGCCTCTTCGCGGTTGACGATGTCGTTCAGCGCAGCATCGGCAAAGTTACCCAAAAGGATAGGTTGGGTCACCTCTCGCGGGAACATTCTGTGAAGAAGATGAAGCAACGGATGGCGCCCATAGCCTCCGAAACAACGGGCTATGGCACTGATGTCTATGAGAAAATCGGGCTCTACCACAACCAGAGGATTCTCCACAACCAAGATGCCGTCGTCGCCAACCGACTCTTTCAGCGAGGAACCCGAAAGAAACAGGAGGTTCAACTGCATGCCTTCCGACAACACGTCGCCCAGATAGGGACTGTCTCCATAACTGATTCGCAGCGTCTGTTCGCCGTCGGTGGCAACGATGAACTGTTCGTCCCACGACTCCACAATACAGCGGATGGACGGACGCAATGTCGGTTCTGCCGTCCTCGCACTCCCCCACCCTGCCGGTGCTGTCTCCGCTCGCCCCGGCATGGAAAAGACGGCGCACATCAAGATGCTCAGCGCATGGACATCGGCAATGCGCTCGTCGCGACTGAGACGGACGGGATGATTGGAATGGCGGCGCATACGTTGTATCGCCCTTCTATCAGCGAGAGCTATCGAATGGCGCTTGCAGAGATAATCGACCTGCGAGAACAGATTGCCGAACGCCTGATGTGTATCGCGCACACCGGCATGGCACGTCAGCACCAACACCTCGTGCAACGATGTAGCAAAGAGCGCATCGTACGACTTCGACGCCTCATCGTCATCGGGAAGTGGTTGTTGTGCCAATTCCCGTATTTCCTGCAAACGCTCGAAAAGTTCTTCCGCCGTTGTGTTCATTGCTCTTTTACATTAAAGTGTTTGTCGCAAATGCCCGTTGCTTTTCATAGGTTTCTTTACCCATAACGCTCCGCTGTTTCTTGTTTGCAAAGATAGACATTTATCCTTTCCCTAACAAAAAAGCACCGCAGATTTTCTCTGCAGTGCTCTTTATAATATTAAATGTATAGCGCTGATTTAGTCAGCCATTTTTGCCTTCAGGAACTCGCGGTTGAGGCGAGCGATGTTGGCGATGCTTTCACTCTTCGGGCAAACAGCTTCACAGGCGCGGGTGTTGGTGCAGTTACCAATGTACAGCTCGTCCTTGGTAATCAATGTAGAACCAATCATCACTCACCCATTCCCAATGTTCATCGTTGGGGTCGCTTTTAGAACCAGTATATGTTACCTTTGCTTTACCCTTATCAAAAGGATAAGCAAATTTGAATTGTGGAGGAACTACTATATTCCCCAAAGAATCAGCAAAACCAATCAGTCCTTCTTCGTTGACAATACGGAAATAACCCTCAGATAAATAATCTGGCGTTAGGTTATCAACGACAAAAGCATAACACATTACCTGTCCCTCTGTATTTATACAAGTAATGCCATTCACTCCTTTTTCCAGCACAAAACCTACAGGGGCAATGCTATCACTTACACAATAATTATACCGACCATATGGCACCACCGTGTCACCCTGCTCATTAACATAGCAGACAGATGAAAACGAATGAAACGGCTCTTTGACAACTGCATAGAGACGCTTACCAGTATAGCCGCGCACTTGTCCTGCATGACGACATTCAAATACTGGATCAGGATTGTGTAACAGTTCCTTGTCTGTCCTGATAATTATTTTCGCCAGAAAGTCATTGGCAAAATAAAAGGTAGTAGACCCATTCCATCCAGAAGTAAGACAAACTGTCTGGATGTTATCGTCCACATTCTTCAATTTCAAGCGTCGAAGCACATCGGCTCTTTTCAAACCAACATGTATATCTTTATAAAGGAAAATCCTGCTATCTTTTATACTTGCATAGATGAGCGGATAACTATATACTTTCTTACTGGTAACATATTCTTCAAAAACCAATTGGTTTTCGTTATCCTTGAACAACAATAGATGTTTTTTCTTCCAATAGTCATTTATTGTGGTCTTTGATAGGAATGTTAAGGATTTCAATGGTGAATAGTCCATGCCTAAAGCGTAAATACCAATATAATCAAGATTCATTGGGAAGACTTTAAGCGAATCACCATGGACTTCTTGCTGCCAATAATCTTTTTTTTGATAATCCACATCTTTCACTATCGCTTGATGTCCACAACTAATACAAATGATATTGAGAAACAATACAAATATGACACTTTTCTTCATTTTGTTATGAATTATTTTGATGTAAGTCCGACGAATCTTTGAAATCTTCTTTTGATAAGTCAATAATAGTTCCCCAAAGTTTAGAGATGTTCTCAGGCGTGGCATCACGCTTTTCCAGCTGAAGTAATATATAAAAATTGTAATCGTTTTCATCTGGTAACGAAATCCGTGCTCTTAACGGAATCCGTAGTCGCTCCATACGAAATAAGGCCATAAACATAAATAGGCAGAGAAATACCTGCCATGATGAGAGAAGGATAAAGAATTTTATTTATCAATTAACAAAAATACTTTTGGAAAATGCTATACATTTAAAATTTAGGTTGTGAGGGAAAGTCCTCACAACCTAAATTTAATTTAATCAGCCATTTTCGCTTTCAAGAACTCGCGGTTGAGGCGAGCGATGTTGGCGATGCTTTCGCTCTTCGGGCAAACGGCTTCGCAGGCGCGGGTGTTGGTGCAGTTGCCAAAGCCCAGTTCGTCCATGCGCTTGATCATTGCCTTAGCACGCTTGGCTGCTTCGGGGCGACCTTGTGGCAGCAGTGCCAACTGGCTCACCTTCGAGCTGACGAAGAGCATTGCCGAGCCGTTCTTGCAGGCTGCCACGCAGGCACCGCAACCGATGCATGTTGCGCAGTCCATTGCCTCGTCGGCATTCTCTTTCGGGATGAGGATGGCGTTGGCGTCCTGTGCCTGTCCGGTGCGGATGCTGGTGTAGCCTCCTGCCTGGATGATCTTGTCGAACGCACCGCGGTCAACCATACAGTCTTTGATGACTGGGAAACCGGCTGAGCGCCACGGTTCTACGGTGATGACGTCGCCATCGTTGAAGCGGCGCATGTAGAGTTGGCAGGTGGTTGCTCCGCGCTCGGTCTTTCCGTGCGGTGTACCGTTGATATAGAGCGAACACATACCGCAGATTCCCTCGCGACAGTCGTGGTCGAACACGAATGGTTCTTTGCCTTCGCTGACCAGTTCCTCGTTCAGGATATCGAGCATTTCAAGGAATGAAGTGTCATCGGGGATGTTCTTCATTTCGCGTGTATCGAAGTGGCCCTTGTCTTTCGGACCATTCTGCTTCCAATACTTCAGTGTGAAACTTATATTCTTTGCCATAATCTTTTAGTTCTTATAGTTACGTGTTTGTACCTTGATTGCTTCATATTCAAGCGGTTCCTTGATGAGTTCGGGTGCTTTTTCGTCGTCGCCCTGATACTCCCAACAACCTACGTAGAAGAAGTTCTCATCATCGCGTTTTGCTTCACCTTCCTCAGTCTGGTGCTCCTCGCGGAAGTGTCCGCCGCAGGATTCCTCACGGTGAAGGGCGTCGTATGCCACGAGTTCGCCCATGGTGAAGAAGTCGCGGAGATGGATTGCCTTATCAAGTTCGATGTTCACACCTTCTTTCGTTCCGGGAACGAAGAGGTTGGTCTCAAATTCCTTACGCAGTTCTTTCATGAGTTTCAGACCTTCTTCGAGTCCTGCTTTCGTGCGTCCCATTCCGACATGCTCCCACATGATGTGTCCGAGTTCCTTGTGGATGGAGTCAACGGAGCGCTTGCCCTTGATGTTCAGCAGGCGGTCTTCTTCTGCCTCAACTGCTTTCTCTGCCTCTGCAAACTCAGGCAGATCGGTTGAGATTTTGCCCCAGATGTCTTGGTCTGCGAGATAGTTCTGAATGGTGTAAGGCAGTACGAAGTAACCGTCAGCCAGACCCTGCATGAGTGCGGAAGCGCCGAGGCGGTTGGCTCCGTGGTCTGAGAAGTTACATTCACCGATAGCGAAGAGACCGGGGATGGTGGTCTGCAGCTCGTAGTCAACCCAGATGCCGCCCATTGTGTAGTGAATGGCGGGGAAGATCATCATCGGCTTGTAGTACTTCACGCCGTTGATTTCGTTTGCCAGTTCGCCTGGGAACACGTCGGTAATCTCCTCGTACATTTCGAAGAGGTTGCCGTAGCGCTGCATGATCTGGTCGATGCCGAGGCGGTTGATAGACTCAGAGAAGTCGAGGAACACAGCCAGACCGGTGTTGTTCACGCCGAAGCCTGCGTCGCAACGCTCTTTTGCTGCGCGTGAAGCCACGTCGCGTGGAACGAGGTTTCCGAATGCCGGATAGCGGCGCTCGAGATAGTAGTCGCGGTCTTCCTCAGGAATTTCCCAACCCTGTTTGGTTCCTGCCTGCAGTGCCTTGGCGTCTTCTATTTTCTTCGGTACCCAGATGCGTCCGTCGTTACGCAGCGACTCAGACATCAGTGTCAGTTTCGACTGCTTGTCGCCGTGAACGGGGATACAGGTCGGGTGAATCTGCACGTAAGAGGGGTTAGCCATGTAAGCTCCCTTGCGGTAGCACTGAACGGCAGCCGTACAGTTGCAACCCATCGCATTGGTAGAAAGGAAATAGGTGTTTCCGTATCCGCCGGTTGCTATCACGACAGCATTGGCTGAGAAGCGATGGAGCTTTCCGGTGGTCAGGTCCTTGGCGATGATACCGCGTGCACGGCCGTCAACGATGACCAGTTCTTCCATCTCGTAGCGGGAGAAGAGTTTCACTTTTCCTGCTTCTACCTGTGCGCTCAGTGAAGAGTAAGCACCGAGCAAGAGTTGCTGACCGGTCTGTCCCTTGGCATAGAACGTACGGCTCACCTGCGCACCACCGAACGAACGGTTGGCGAGCATGCCGCCATATTCACGGGCGAAAGGAACTCCCTGTGCCACGCACTGGTCGATGATGTTGTTGGAAACTTCTGCCAGACGATAGACGTTTGCCTCGCGAGCACGATAGTCACCACCCTTCACCGTATCGTAGAACAGGCGATAGACTGAGTCGCCGTCGTTCTGATAGTTCTTTGCGGCATTGATACCTCCCTGTGCAGCGATGGAGTGTGCACGGCGGGGAGAGTCTTGGATACAGAAATTATATACATTGAAGCCCATCTCTGCGAGTGAAGCGGCAGCACTGGCTCCTGCCAATCCTGTTCCCACAACAATCACGTCGAGTTTCAACTTGTTCTTCGGATTCACCAGGCGCTGATGAGCTTTATACTCCTTCCACTTTTCCGTTACTGGCCCGGCTGGTATTTTTGAATTTAATGTCTTTGCCATAATCTTTCAATGTTTAATGATTAAAATTATGCTCCGCAACAAAGGCTGGGTGCACATCCAAAAGCAAAACCTAATACTACAACTGTGTAGCCGAGCATAAGCAGGGTAACATAGATGAGTCCGATCCACTGCATGCGCTTCTGCCAAGTCTTACCGCTGGCGCCTAATGTGTGCATCGCCGACCAGAAGCCGTGAGCCAAGTGGAACCAGATGGCGCAGAACCATACCAGATAAAGCACTACGAAAACGGGGTTGGCGAAAGTTTCCTGAATCCATGCAAAACCGTCTGTCGGACCATGCTTGGTCTCCATACCTACGATTTCGGCAAACATCATGTTGTACCAGAAATGTTTCAGGTGCATGAGCAGCCCCAAGAGGATGATAAGTCCCAAGACGAGCATGTTGCTTGATGCCCAGCCCTCAGCAACGTCGAGAACGCCGTGCTTGTTGACCGATGTTGACACCTCATAACGATTGCCGCCACGAGCCTTACGATTTTGTGCCGTCAAGATGAAGGCATAAACAATGTGAATCACTGCTAAAGCTGCCAAGCCTATCGTTGCCAAAATGGCATACCAGTTGGATCCCAGCAACTCACAAATCACATTGTAGGCCTCGCCCGAGAACAAAGCCACAATGTTCATGGCACAGTGGAATGTCAGGAAAAGGATCAACGCAATACCGGTAACCGACATCACTACCTTCCTTCCAATAGATGAATTAATTAACCACATAACTGTTTGATTTTTAATTATTTAATGTATTAGATATATTGCATCGTCAAGTGACTTTTATGTTGCAAAACGCCACTCCCCACTCACAGGAAATACCTCGAAATAGGTACGCCCGTGGCGATTTCTGACTGCAAAAATACTATATTTTAATGAGAATACAAAGCGAAATACTGAAAATAATGCGATTATTTCATTCCGACGACCAAAAGACACCCTGCAAAAAGAAGGAAAAACAACACGGAAAACTGCCTCCGAAAAGAACAAAAAACGACGCGGATGACAACCCTTGGTGACAGTGTATGAATATGCAGAATGAGTGTATAAATATAACGGTTGAACTTTCGTTTTCCAAAAGTTACTTTTGCACTCTAAAAGTTCAACTTTCGCAAGCTAAAAGTTGAACTTTTGGAACACCTTTGTAATTGTTTGTATATCAGATAGTTGCAAAAGCGAAATTCAAAACCTCACAATGAATAAATATACATTACTGAAAGTTTCGTAATTGTGCGCATCAAGATGATGGCATTTCAAAAAATATTTGTAACTTTGTCTCCTCAAATAATCAATCGCAATGGAAACCATGAAAGATATCAAGCGAATTGTACTCACCGGCGGACCGTGCGCAGGAAAGACCAGTGCGCTGGTGCGGGTCATCGAACACTTCTCAAGCCTCGGCTACAAAGTGTTTACCATCCCCGAAGTGCCGACCATGTTCACACAGGCAGGAATGGACTACCTGACGCAGAACAAGGATTTCTTCTACGAAGGCGAGAAAGCTACCCTCGAAATACAGATGGCGTTCGAGGACAAATTCCTGAAGATGGCAAAAGCATGCACCGAACCGGCAGTCATCATCTGCGACCGCGGGACAATGGACATCTCTGCCTATATGAAGCCGGAAATGTGGGAGGAAATCACACGGGCGGCAGGAACGAGCACGCATGAGCTGCGCGACACCCGCTATGACGCCATCCTGCACCTGGTGAGTGCCGCCGACGGAGCCGAACAGTATTACACGACCAACAACAACGCCAGCCGCAACGAACCGGCTGACGAGCAAGGGCTGCAAATCGCACGCATGCTCGACAAGAAGGTTATCGAAGCATGGGCGGGACACCCACACCACCGCGTCATCAACAACCAAGAGGACTTCGACCGCAAACTGAACCGTGTCATCAAGGAAATTGCCAACGTGCTGGAACTGCCGCAACCTATCGAAGAGGAACGCAAATATATCGTGGAAATCACGGGAACACTGCCCGACAGCATCGACAGCGACATCACGCAGACCTACCTCACGGGCGAGCCGGGCAGCGAGATTCGACTCCGCAGACGCGTGTTCGGAAGTAAGATTGTCAACGTGCACACGACCAAGAAGAGAATCTCGCCGACGGAAGAGCTGGTGACCGAACGCCAACTGTCCAACAACCTCTACGAATCGATGCTCGGACAGGCAGACCCCTATCGGCAGACCATTCGCAAACACCGCAAAAGCTTCATCTGGAAAGGGCAATATTTCGAGCTCGACACGTATCAGGAGCCTTTCCAAAACCTCGTGATTCTCGAAACAAAAGGCATCGCCTCACACGCTGACGTCCGCTTCCCGCCGTTCATCCGCGTCATCGAGGACATCACGGGCAACCAGAAATACTATAATTATAATCTTGCACTGAAAAAATAAAACGCAGGAAAACACATTCCGACATAAAAAAAACGAAAATCTCCCTGCCTGAACGACTACTCAGACAGGGAGATTTTTCCAAAAAAAAGTTAACAACAATTGGTCAGCGGATTACTGCAGAGCATATTTTCTTCTATCCAACCGATATGCTTCCCGTCGAAAGTTGTGACTTTCACCCAACCATCTTTCACCTCAAGGGGACGCAAAGAGATTTCTTCGTTGGTGGAATAGAGCGAGGTGGCATCGTTGGATGGCGACTCCCGAAGATGAATGGATTCACCGCCGTAATTGCGCGTATCCACACAAAGCACGGAATAATGTATCCAATAACCTGTTTTCGATGGCTTAAACCTGATTTCCCTGCCATCTTCAGCAACGACAGGTCCACCGACAATTCTCCACCAGCCATCGCGGACCTCTCCTACTTCCATGATAACAGAGTTCCCTTTTCCTATCTTTCCAATAATTTTACCACGAACCCCATTTCTTACATTGGTATATGGGTCATCGTCACACACCATCACACCTAATGTCTGAGCATGAACACTCCATGCGCCTAAAAGCAACAATAAAACAAAAAAAATCCTTTTCATAGCTCTCCGTTTTTTGCAAAAATAATGCTTTTTGGAAAATATGCCAAGTAATTGCAAAAGATTTTGTAAATTTGCACGGAATTATGCCCTTATACAATGATGAGACTCAAGTATGATGTGCTGGTAATCGGCGGCGGACATGCAGGTTGCGAGGCGGCTACAGCTGCGGCAAACATGGGCGCACGGACGCTGCTGGTGACCATGGACATGAACAAGATAGCACAAATGTCATGCAATCCTGCCGTCGGCGGAATTGCTAAGGGGCAAATCGTACGCGAAATTGATGCACTCGGCGGACAGATGGGACTCGTTACTGACGCGACAACCATTCAATTCCGTATGCTCAACCGCTCAAAAGGACCAGCAATGTGGTCGCCACGCGCCCAATGCGACCGTGAACTATTCATCAAAAAATGGAGGGAAACGCTCGACCGCACAGAGAATCTCGACATCTGGCAAGATACGGCTGAAGAACTGCTCGTAGAAAACGGCGAGGCGGTCGGCATACGCACGATTTGGGGAGCGGAAATATTCGCAAAAAGCATCATCATCACAGCAGGAACTTTCCTCAACGGACTGATGCATGTAGGCGCACGGCAAGTGGAGGGCGGAAGAATGGCTGAACCCGCGGTACGCCACTTCACGGAAAGCATCACACGACACGGCATCAGGAGCGCACGGATGAAAACCGGCACTCCCGTACGCATCGACAAACGGTCGGTGCACTTCGAGGAAATGGAACGACAAGACGGTGACACCGGACAATACAGTTTCAGTTATCTGTCTGAAAAACAACACCTTAACCAACTTCCCTGCTGGATTTGCTACACCAATACCGACGTGCACAAAATACTGATGGAACGTATCGGTGAGTCACCGCTATATAATGGTCAGATAGAAAGTATCGGACCGCGCTACTGCCCCTCTGTAGAAACAAAGCTTGTCACGTTTCCTGAACGCGAACGACACCTGCTGTTCCTCGAACCGGAAGGTGAAAACACCAACGAGATGTACCTGAACGGGTTCTCATCGAGCATGCCGATCGACGCACAAATAGAGGCACTGCGGAAGATACCGGCATTCCGCGAAGTGAAAGTCTATCGACCGGGATATGCCATTGAATACGACTTCTTTGACCCCACCCAACTGAACCATTCACTGCAATCGAAGGTTGTTCGCGGACTTTTCTTCGCCGGACAAGTAAACGGAACGACTGGATATGAAGAGGCAGCGGGACAAGGACTTGTGGCTGGTGTCAATGCCGCACTGCACGCCGGAGCAGCAGGATGTGGCGAAACCGCTTCTGAAAAGTCTTTCCAGATGCATCGAGATGAAAGCTACATCGGAGTTCTCATCGACGATTTGGTCACGAAAGGGGTCGATGAGCCCTATCGCATGTTCACTTCGCGTGCCGAATACCGCATCCTCCTCAGACAGGATGATGCCGACAGCCGACTGACAGAAAAGGCATACGCACTGGGAATCGCGAAAAAAGACCGATATGACCGATGGATGGAGAAAAAACAACACATCGAACGCATCGTTTCTTTCTGCGAAACCACTTCTGCAAAACCGGGCGAAATCAACTTCCGACTGGAACAACTGGGTACTACCCCACTCCACAACAATTGCAAAATTGCAGAACTTGTGGCACGGCCGCAACTCCAACTGCTGCAACTGTCAGAGATGATTCCAGCCCTCCGCGAAATACTGGACGCACCGACAAACAGAAAAGAAGAAATCTGCGAGGCTGCAGAAATCAGAATCAAATATAAAGGATACATAGAGCGCGAGCGACTCGTGGCAGAAAAAATGCATCGACTTGAAGAAATTAAGATAAAAGGGCATTTTGATTACGAAAAGTTGACGCAAATTTCCATCGAAGCGCGCCAAAAACTATCCCGAATCAATCCCGAAACACTCGCCCAGGCAAGCCGGATACCAGGCGTCTCGCCCAGCGACATCAACGCCCTACTCGTACTTGCAGGGAGATAGTTTCACGTGAAACATTTATGTGATACATTAAATTATTTGAGATATGAACAACAAATTTTTATTGGAACACTTGCGCAGCATTCCCGACTTCCCCACCAAGGGAATTAACTTCCGCGACGTTACCACACTTTTCAAAAACGCAGAATGCCTGCGAATAATGGAAGAAGAACTCTACCAAATCTACAAAGACAAAGGCATCACCAAAATCGTCGGAATAGAAAGTAGAGGATTCGTTATGGCGTCTGCATTGGCAATACGCCTCAACGCAGGAATCGTCTTGTGCAGAAAACCGGGAAAACTTCCTGCCGAAACCGTTCAGGAAAGCTACACCAAAGAATATGGCGAGGACACCATTGAAATCCACAAGGATGCGATTAACGAAAATGATGTCGTTTTACTCCACGACGATTTGCTTGCAACGGGAGGTACCATGAAAGCGGCATACAACCTTGTTCAAAAATTCAAGCCAAAGAAAACCTACCTCAACTTTATCATTGAGATTACTGACGAAGGACTGCATGGACGTGACGCTTTCGACAAGGAAGCGGAAATCACAACGCTATTAAAGGTCTAAACGAGTCTAAAAGCAGGAATGGAACACACCGACCCTTGTTTGTTACACATTTGTTTCACGTGAAACAATAAAAGAGGAGGAGTATATTATAATATAATGTGTAGCTTATGCCCAAGCAGGAGAACGACATCCTAAAGACACATTTGAAAGGCATCGTACAAAACCTGCCCGAATTGCCTGGCAGTTATCAGTTTTGGAACGCTGACAAAGAAATCATCTACGTTGGAAAAGCCAAAAATCTCCGACGCAGAGTTGCCTCGTATTTCCATAAAGAGGTGGATCGCTTTAAGACAAAAATCCTGGTCGGAAAGATTGCAGACATCACTTATACCGTTGTAAATACTGAAGAAGATGCGCTGCACCTGGAAAATGCACTCATAAAAAAATATCAGCCGAAGTACAACGTTCTCCTAAAAGACGGCAAGACCTATCCCAGCATTTGTGTAACCAACGAACCGTTTCCGAGAATTTTCCACACAAGAACCATCAACAAGCGAACTGGAACCTATTTCGGTCCATATAGCCATATCGGGGCGATGTACGCCATACTCGACTTGATAAAAAGGGTTCAAAAACCGCGCACCTGCCGATTTCCTCTTACGGAAGAAGGTATCAAACAGGGAAAATACAAACAATGTTTAGAGTTTCACCTTGGGAACTGTGACGCACCATGCGTCGGCAAACAATCAAAAGAAAACTATCAGGAACGCATCGCTCAAGCAAAAGAAATACTGAAAGGAAACACCCGGGAAGTGCTCCAAAAGATTTTCGATGAAATGGGTGAAAAAGCGGAAGAACTTCGCTTTGAAGAAGCCGAACAACTGAAGCGCAAATATCTCCTCGTTGAGAGTTTTTGTTCGAAAAGCGAGGTGGTCAGCCATACCATCAACAATGTTGACGTATTCTCTATTACGGGTGATAAGCTGTCGAAAAATGCGTTCGTCAACTACCTGCACGTAGCTAATGGCACTGTAAATCAGTCGTTTACGTTTGAATATAAGCGAAAACTTGATGAAAGTGACGAAGACCTGCTCCTGCTTGCCATTACTGAAATTCGAGAACGATTTGGAAGTAATGCAAAAGAAATTATTGTGCCTTTTCACCTTGACTGGCAGCTGGAAAACGTTATATTTACGGTCCCCCAAAGAGGAGATAAACGCCATCTTTTAGAGCTTTCGGAAATGAATGGCAAACAATACCGGTTTGACAGGCTGAAACAAGCAGAGAAACTCAATCCAGAACAGCGCCAAACCCGTTTGATGAAGGAACTTCAGAACGCTCTCTCACTTGAGAAACTGCCCATGCACATCGAGTGCTTTGATAACTCAAACATCTCCGGCACGGATGCCGTTGCCGGATGTGTCGTCTTTCGCTCGCTTAAACCTTCAAAGAAAGAATATCGGAAATACAACATCAAGACGGTTGTTGGACCCGACGACTATGCCTCAATGAAAGAGGTTGTATATCGGCGGTACCATCGCATGAAAGAGGAAAACACTCCCCTGCCCGACCTGGTTATTACAGATGGAGGTCGTGGACAGATGGAGGTGGTCAGACAAGTGGTTGAAGACGAACTCAAACTTCAAATTCCCATAGCAGGACTTGCCAAAGACAACCGCCACCGAACGAATGAACTGCTGTTTGGTTTTCCTCCGCAAGTAATTGGTATGAAAGCAGATAGCGAACTTTTCCGAATCCTGACTCAAATACAGGATGAAGTGCACCGCTACGCCATTACCTTCCATCGTGACAAACGATCTAAACACGCTCTCCATAGTGAACTGGACGACATTAAAGGTATCGGACCCGCTTCAAAAGACTTGCTGATAAAAAAACTGAAAAGCGTGAAACAAATAAAATCAACTGATATTCAAACGCTTACGGATATTATTGGACCAGCAAAGGCACAACTCGTTTACAATTATTTCCACGAAAAAGAACAACTATCAGAAGATTATTCGTAACTTTGTGGCAAACCAGAAAACGTAAAACCCATGAAAGTCGTCATACAACGCGTCACCCATGCCTCTGTCACCATTGAAAAGGTGCTGAAAAGCAGCATTGAAAAAGGAATGCTCATCTTGCTTGGCGTAGCTGATAACGACTCTGAGGAGGATGCCGACTGGCTCGTGAAAAAGATTGCAGCACTCCGCATTTTCGACGATGCAGACGGCGTGATGAACGTTAGTGTGAAGGATATTGATGGCGAAGTGTTGGTTGTCAGTCAATTCACCCTACTCGCCTCTACGAAAAAAGGCAACCGCCCCAGTTATATCCACGCGGCAAAGCCCGATATTTCTGTTCCGTTGTATGAATACTTCTGCACAAAATTGTCCGATGAAATCGGGAAAAAAGTGAAACAAGGGGAGTTTGGTGCCGACATGAAGGTTGAATTGCTGAACGATGGACCAGTTACCATCTGTATGGATACAAAAAACAAAGAATAGTTTATGAAGAAATACATCCCGATTATATTACTGAGTATAGGTGCTAACTTCTCTGTGCTTTACATGAAACACAGCCATTCTTTAGCTCTATTCATCATCACCTTAATGCTATTTCTTGCCTGCATCGTGTGCAGCATTATTTGGCACCAGAAAGGACTAATGCAGAGGGTGGCGTGGGTATGTATTATTGTTTCAATAATTTCTTCCGCTTTGGTTACGGTAAAATACTTTTTATAAAGAATATAAAAAATGACGATAAAAGAGGCACAACAAAAGGTTGATGAGTGGATTAAAGAATATGGTGTCCGCTATTTCTCAGAACTGACGAACATGGCAGTTTTGACAGAAGAAGTGGGCGAGTTGGCGCGTGTGATGGCTCGCCAATACGGCGACCAGAGCTTTAAGGAAGGCGAAAAGCTCAACCTCGGCGAGGAAATGGCTGACGTACTCTGGGTACTAATTTGCTTGGCTAATCAGACGGGAATCGACCTGACAGAAGAATTGCAGCGTTCGTTTGAGAAGAAGACTTCCCGCGACAGTCAGCGCCATCGCCATAATCCGAAGTTGAGCGCCAAAGAAACCTGAAAAAGGGTAGGGAGGATTAACAAGAAAACATCACTATAAACAACAAAAATATGGAAGAAAAGAAATGTAACTGTGGCTGCGAGCATCATCACCATGAGGCAGCGCAAACCGACAAGTATGAAGATGTATTGTCAAAATACAACTGTGAACTGAATGACGATGAAATCACGCAAAATGTGCGCAAATTGATTGAAGAGAAAGTTCACGAAAACGACACTATCGAAGTGAAGAAATTCCTGATGGGGTCTATAGAACTCACTACACTCAAGACCACTGATTCCGACGAGAGCGTCATGGCTTTTACAGAACGCGTCAACCAATTTGAGGCGACCTATCCTGACCTCCCGCATGTAGCAACTATCTGTGTGTATCCCTGCTTTGCAAAGACCGTCAGCGAAACCCTCGAAGTCGAAGGGGTAGAGGTGGCATGCGTCAGTGGTTCTTTCCCTTCATCTCAGGCACTGATTGAAGTGAAAGTGGCTGAAACCATGCTCGCCGTGAAAGACGGAGCTACCGAAATAGACATGGTACTCTCGGTGGGAAAATTCCTAAGCGGCGATTATGAGAGTGTCTGCGACGACATCAGCGAAATGAAAGAAGCCTGTGGCGATGCACCAATGAAAGTGATTCTTGAAACAGGCTGCCTGAAAACGGCGTCGAACATCAAGAAAGCATCCCTTCTCTCAATGTATGCCGGAGCTGACTATATCAAGACATCCACAGGAAAAGAGGCTATCAGCGCTACTCCCGAAGCTGCCTATGTGATGTGCCAAGCCATCAAGGAATACTATGACAAGACGGGCATTCAGATAGGTTTCAAGCCTGCGGGCGGAATCAATGGGGTAGGGGATGCGTTAATCTACTACACCATCGTCAAGGAAGTGCTCGGAGATAAGTGGCTGACCAACAAATGGTTCCGTCTCGGCACCAGCCGTCTTGCAAACCTTCTTCTGAGCGAACTGACAGGTGAGGATACCAAATTTTTCTAACCTTTCACACTTGATAAAATATGGCAGACAAACGATTGATACGATCTAAAGACAAATGGCTTGCCGGCATTTGTGCCGGCATAGCTGAGTATTTCGGTTGGAACACTGGCACAACAAGGCTGTTATGGCTTTTATTGACCATCTTCACGGCAGCTTTTCCAGGATTTGTGGCTTACATCATCCTCTGGATATTGATGCCTGAAGAGTAATTATGCCCTGAGAAGCATGATGAAAAAAGCCCATTTCACCGATGAAATGGGCTTTTTTCGTATTTCAAGCCACCTGTTTATGCATCCGGGAAAGCGACTTCACTTCACCCGTCTTATAACGAAATCAAGATAAGCACGCAAGGCATCGGCAATCTCTGACTCATGTGTAAAACCGTTGATGAACTCGAGTGCTTCCCCATGCAATCGCTCCATCACTTTCTCGGCATATTCTATTCCTCCTTGATCTTTCGCATATTCCACCAAAACGGCGATTTCATCAGCATTTATTGTCCCGTTTTTCACTTTTTTTGCCAAGGTAAACATCGACTCATAGCGGTGGTTGTTCAATACATAAATCACGGGGAGCGTCAGTTTTCCTTCCGCCATATCATTGCCGGTCGGCTTACCAATATCCGACGAGTCATAATAATCGAAGATATCATCGCGTATTTGGAAAATCACTCCAACCAACTGCCCGAACTTTTTCGCTGCAGTCACCTCTTCTTCCGTTGCGTTTGCAGACAAGGCTCCTATCTCACAACAGGTCTCAAAAAGTGAAGCCGTTTTCTGTTGAATGACTTGAAAATAAATCTCTTCCGATATTCCATCGTTCTCAAAATTGTTCAGTTGCAGAATCTCACCGCTGGCAAGTGTCCGCCCGAGTTCTGCCAGGGCGCTGATGATGCGTGCATGACGTGTCTCTGCCACTTGCTGGAGCGCCGTTGAGAGGATATAGTCGCCCACCAACACTGCCACCTTATTATTATATGTAGCGTTGATTGATGCTTGTCCGCGCCGTTCATCACTTTCATCCACTACATCATCGTGCACCAATGAGGCGGTATGAAGGAGTTCCAAACCTATTGCAGCCCACTGCGTCACTTCGGTAATCGCTCCGAAATTTTTTGCCATCAGCAGTGTCAGAATGGGGCGCATGCGCTTCCCTCCCCGCTGGCGTATATGCTCCAAAGCCTGCGCCAACAGTCCTTCTGAGTGGGAAAGGGTGTCATTAAACTGCCGGACAAACACGTCCAGCTCATTCATAATCGGTGTTCTGATGATCGACAAATAATCCATAACAGCATATTTTGTCACAAAATTAGTGATTTCTTTCGGGATAAATGCAAAATATTTTGTACTTTTACACAGAAAAATATATTTTTATGAATAAACTATTTCTCATCGACGCTTATGCGCTCATCTACCGCTCGTATTACGCACTGATACGTTCGCCGCGCATCAACTCTAAAGGACTGAACACTTCTGCCATCATGGGGTTTTGCAATACACTCAACGAAGTGATTACCAAAGAACAGCCTACCCACCTCGGGGTGGCGTTCGACCCTCACGGTCCCACCTTCCGCAACGAGGTTTTCCCACAATACAAGGCGCAGCGGGAACAGACACCCGAGGACATCCGGAAGTCTATTCCCATCATCAAGGATATCCTCACCGCCTACCGCATCCCCATCCTGCAGATTGACGGCTATGAGGCAGATGATGTGATAGGCACATTGTCGATGAAATCGGCAGAAATTGGCATTCCTACCTATATGCTGACACCCGATAAAGATTACGGGCAACTCGTGCGGGAAAACGTCTATATCTACCGTCCGCGACATGGGGGAGGCTACGAAACGCTCGGCGAGAAAGAAGTCTGCGAGAAGTATGGTATCCAATCTACAGCACAAGTTATCGACTTACTCGGATTGATGGGCGATTCGGCTGACAACTTCCCGGGCTGTCCGGGTGTAGGAGAAAAGACCGCCGTGAAACTTATCAATGAATTTGGCAGCATCGAACAGCTCATCTCCAACACCGACAAGTTGAAAGGTGCGTTGAAGGAAAAAGTCGAGTCGCATGTCGAAGATATACGGATGTCGAAATTTTTGGCAACCATCAAAATTGACGTTCCGATTGAACTCGATATGGAAAAACTTCAGATGACGGAACCCGACGAGGACGCCCTTGCCAAAATTTTCGATGAATTGGAATTTAAGAGTTTTGCAAATAAAGTTCTTAACAAAACTAAAAATAAACCAAAAATTGTCTCTAACCAACTCGATTTCTTTGGCTTATTTGAGGGCGAGGGGACGGAAAGTTCAAAAAAATCAAACCTCGTGAGCTTAAAAGACACCCCACACGAATACAAACTGCTTGATAATCAAGAAGAAATAACGAAAATTCGTGACTTTTTTTTGACAACCAAAAATCTCAGTTTTGACACAGAAACGACCTCAACGAACACCATCGATGCCGAATTAGTTGGTTTGAGCTTCGCTGTGGAAGCCCACAAGGCTTTTTATGTGCCTGTGCCTGCAGATAGGGTAGAAGCACAAAAAGTGGTGGAAATTTTCCGTCCCGTCTATGAAAATGAGTCCATCCAGAAAGTGGGACAGAACATCAAGTACGACATGGAAGTGTTACGCAACTATGGCATCGAACTGAAAGGCAAGTTGTTCGACACGATGATTGCCCACTACCTCATCCAACCCGAGTTGCGACACAACATGGACTACCTGGCAGAAGTTTATCTCGGCTATCAAACCATCCATATCGACGAGCTCATCGGTCCGAAGGGAAAAGGGCAGCGCTCGATGCGCGACCTCACACCCGAGCAAGTCTATGAATATGCGTGCGAGGATGCCGACATCACGCTGCAGCT
>Ga0256406_1000739_pt1 | contig 57185 bp, 48 predicted proteins | sample RumenRJG_03DNA_FD_185986 | JGI IMG/M metagenome (GOLD analysis project Ga0256406, IMG submission 185986) | Bovine rumen microbial communities from Lethbridge, Alberta, Canada - RJG_03 | ecosystem: Host-associated > Mammals > Digestive system > Stomach > Rumen | place: Canada: Alberta | collected...
TTCCTTGCGTGGTAAAGTCTTTCAAGGTCGCTGACGACAGTGCCAGTTCGCACAAGGGCCAGACAGCGGCCCCAGGCTCATCAATACAGGAGAGGGGATCACCATGAAGGCTTTCTTCAGCGAGTTCCGGGCGTTCATCTTGCGCGGTAACGTGATGGACATGGCAGTCGGCGTGATTATCGGCGGCGCGTTCACGGCCATCGTCAACTCCCTGGTTGGTGACATCATCCAGCCGCTCATCTCGGGCCTCACGGGCGGCGGCGAGCAGATTGGCCTCGTGATCAACGTTGGCGCCGCCCAGCTCGACTTTGGCGCGTTCATCTCGGCCGTCATCAACTTCATCATCATTGCGTTTATCATCTTCTGCCTGGTCAAGAGCATGAACAAGCTCTCCGAGGAGGCAAAGAAGCTCGCCGGGGAGCAGGGGAAGGAAGAGGAGGCCGCGGCGCCCATCTGCCCGCACTGCCTCGAGGAGGTCAAGGCCGGTGCCACCCGCTGCCCGCACTGCGGCGGCGAGATCCCTGGCGGGGCGAAGCCCGCGGCATAGCAGCCGAGGCCTGCATCATAGTGAGAACCACGCCCAGCTAGGCGGTGGAATGGCAACGGCGCCCGGAGACTTTGGCCTCCGGGCGCTTCTTCTGCCCCCCGAGGTGGTGTCATTCTCTCTCAGAGGGCAAACGAGAAGGAATTGGACACATAGCGGCGTTCTGACGCTAGAATTTGTCGAATTCGTTCTCAGCAGCACCACCGGGGGCGGCTGCACCAGGGGCGGCACCACGGACCAGCGGCCCAGACCCTATGCGCGCTCGGGAAGATGCGAGGTAATGAGCGTCATCTCGCCCGTCAGGCGGATGCCGCCAGAGCCGGAGGGCGCAAGGAAGTGGCTTCCCGTGCTCACGGCGTGCTCGACGCCGGCGCCATCGCGAACGCTGCCCGAACCCTCGATCACCGAGAGGCACATGAACGGCCACGGCTGCGCAAGCGTCTTCTCCCCAGAGACACGCACGCGCTCAACATCAAAGTTGGGGCAAGCCATGAGCTCGGTCACACCGTCTTTCTCGGGCGCGGTGACCTTGCCACTTGTGGGCGGAACCTGCTCATAGTCCACCACGTCGAGCGACTGCTTCACATGAAGCGGGCGCTTGGTGCCGTCAGACTGAACGCGGTCGTAGTCGTACACACGATAGGTGACGTCGGACGACTGCTGGGTCTCGAGGATGAGCGTGCCGCCCATGATGGCGTGCATGGTCCCTGGCTCGATGCGGAAGAAGTCACCGGGATGGATGGGCACGTAGTTGAGCATGTCGTCCCAACGGCCCTCCGCGATCATGGCCGCAAGCTCCTCTCGGCTCTTGGCTCGCTGCCCAACGATGATGCGAGTTCCAGGCTCGCAGTCGATAACGTACCAGCACTCCCTCTTGCCCAGCGAGCCGTTCTCGTGCTCGGCGGCATAGGCGTCGTCCGGGTGAACCTGAACGGAGAGGTTCTCGCGCGCATCCAGGATCTTGATCAGGAGGGGGAAGCGGTCGCCCTCGGCGCCGGCAAAGAGCTCATGGTGGCTCTCCCAGAGCTCGGAGAGCAGGATGCCGTCATACACGCCACCCGCAACCGCACAATCGCCGTTTGGGTGGGCGGAAATCCCCCAGCACTCGCCAATGGGGCCTTCCGGAGTGTCATAGCCAAAGCGCTTCTCCAGCTCTCTCCCGCCCCAGATCTTCCCATGGAAGATGGGCGCGAGGAAGATGAGGTCCCGCGGCAAGGTGCTCTTAGTGTCTGCCATGTGGTTCGTCCCTCCTGAAGCTGCTGCCAATACAACCATCATACGATTGGCTTTCCTCGAGACTCACCCGAACAAGGCATGCAAGAATCTGACATATTTAATTTTTCAGATGTCTAAGGCGGCTACCTTCTCGTCTGGTCGGATGGTCCAACGGCAGACTCGTCCTCCCCAGATTGCCTGGCAATGAACTCGGCGGAGGAGAGACCCCTCCCCAGCTCGCGCCTGCGGCGGGCCTTCGCCGCCTCAAAGCGCCTTCGAGACGTCTGCAAGGCGCGCCGCTGACGCGCCAGCGCCTCGTCTGCGCTCTCCTTGCCCGAGACGATGCTGGTGAGGGCATGCACGGGATGCGCCGGCGCGGCAACGCGCACGAGCGAGGTCAGGATGGGGATCACAAGCACCGTGACGGCCCCAGCCGTAACCAGCACCGAGGCGTCCTCGGTTGTCATGGCACCCGCGTCCACCACAATACGGGTGATTGCGACCACGAGCGGCAGGGCCATCACGCAGTAGGCCGTGGTCACAAAACGTTCCTGTGGACTCATCTCGCGTGTCTCGGGGTTCACGTGCAGCGAGATGGCAACGGAGACCCCCCTCACGGCAACGAGTAGCCCAATAAAGAGGAAGAGCAGACCGGGGTCAGAGAAGGCAGCAGAAAGGTCGATCCCTGCACCAGAGATAACGAAGAACGCCGGGATGAGAAAGCCGTTGCCTATCGCCTCAATGCGTTCCTCAAGCTCGCGGTTCCCATCTGGCGAGAAGACGCGCAGCACGAAGCCGGCGGCAAAAGCTCCCAGCACGGCATCGAAGCCAGCGACCTCGGCGAGAAAGACGAGGAATACGAGCAGGAGCACCACGAGGCGAAGCGGCGTCTGCGTGCTGGAACCGGCACTCGACCGGACGAAGTCGCGAAAGCGGGCGCCAATGCGCGCAGTTGAGGTGGACAGGCGCGCGATGCGCACGCACACAAAGAGAAAGGCCACGAGGACGGCCACCGTGACCAGCAGCGACCTCGTTGAGAGCAGGAGCGCCACGGCTATGACCGGCAGCACCTCGCCCGTGGCGCCATAGGCGGTCACCGCCCTGCCGACGGGCGTGTTCGTGAGGTCGCGGGCGCGCATGATGGGCGCAAGCGTGCCGTACGCCGTAGTGGTGAGCATGATCGCAAAGGCAACGCCCGCCATGCCGGTAAAGCGGCTGAAGCCCGTGAGGCTCACCAGGGCGATTGCCGCGACCATCGAGGCGCCCCAGCAGATGGAGGCATGCTTCCCCATGGGGCCCACCAGTTCGGCGGGCCTTATCTCGTAGCCGGCCTGGAGAAAGAGGAACGCCATCCCAAGCTCCGAGATGAGGGAGAGGGCGCCACCACTCGAGCGAATCACGTCCACCCCGTAGGGGCCGAGAAGCGCACCCGCAAAGACAAGGAAGACGACCTCGGGAATCGCCCTGCCTGGAACGACGCTCGCCACGAAGGGGGCGAGCGCCGCGACGAGCATGGTGACGGAAAGCGAGAGGAGCTGACTTACCACCCTGCCGCCCCCTTCCTCGCCGTTATTCTCGCCTTGCTACCTGAGCGTGGCCTTGAGGCCGCCGCGGACGAAGTCCGACACCTCGGCCATGTGCTTTGCGACCAAGCCGAGGTCCTCGTTGGTCGCGAGGATCTGGATGAACGCGTCGGCGCTCATGGTAGCAAAGAGCCGCGCGGAGAAGCCGTCCGAGACCTTTGAGCCCTTACGGGCGAAACGCTCGGAGACCATGCTGGCGATCTCGTCGACCTTCTCGTCAAGAAACTCCTTGACCACAGGGTTGTCACGGTTGCTCAGGACGATCTTGGGGACGAGCGGGTACTCCTTGATGAGCTCGGCAAGGCCGTCGGGCAGCGCCTCGACGTTGGTGGGCTCGCCCTCTCCGTCGCAGATCACCGCGATGTCATGCTCGATCCAGCTCGCAAGGATGGCGGGCAGCTCGCTCATCAGGGGGGAAACAACGCTCTTGAACAGGTCCTCCTTGCTCGTGAAGAAGAAGTAGAGAGCCCCGGTCGTCACACCTGCCTTCGAGCAGATCTGACGCAGGGACGCTCCCTCGTACCCGTACTCGGCAAACTCCTCGGTCGCTGACGCGATAAGACCCCTCTTCGTCTCTGCGCTGTCAGTCTGAGCCCTTCTCGACATCTGGCTACCGCCTTTTCCCTCTTTAGCATGTGGCTAGGCAATGATAATACCATTGCGGCACTAGCCTTTACCTGCAGTTGATTATGAACTCAATATGGTGTTCGTCACGCGATAGAAGTGCATTTTTTGATAGAAATTCAAGAAACGTTCCCCTGGTTTGCCCGGCCTTACGGGCGCGCATCCTGGGGCCGCAGGAAGTGGTCGCACACGTTGCTCCGCCGGAGGTACTCATTTCCAAAGGGATCGATAACGGGGACCAGCTCATCGATGCTGTTCGCGAAGAACATGTCTGGCTCCTTGTACACGTGGGGCACCGCCAGCGTGAAGCCGCGGCTACAGGAGCCTTGAAACATACCCGTTTCCTCGTTTGTCGTAAAGGAGCTGAAGATGCACTCCGAGCAGTGAAAGCCAGCCATGAGAGAATCCCCCCAGAACGTGACGGAAGAGTCGTGGTGTACGAGCGTGCCGTGCGAGCGCGGCTAGCCCATCGCCCCTTGGGCGAGAAGGTCGCGAACCTCGAGCAGGCTCGAGCACACGCGCGAGGCGACCGAGCGAATCTCGTCGTCGGGACGGGCGAGGTCGGGGACCATCACCGTGAAGAACCCGCCTGCAGCGCCCGCCCGCACGCCGTTGAAGGAATCCTCGAGGACCATCGTGCGCGCGGGCTCGGTACCCAAGCGCCGCGCAGCCTCGAGGAAGACGTCGGGCGCCGGCTTTGCGTGCGCGACCTCGCTGCTGGGAACAACCGCCGCAAAGCGGTCGAGCGCGCCAATGAAGCGCAGGTTGCGCTCTATGCCCTGCTTGGACGAGGACGAGGCGACTGCGCAGGGGACGCCCTTCTCGCCTAGGAACGCGAGAAGCTCGTCGAGTCCTGGCTTCTTCTCGACGCCCTTGGAGAAGATCTCTTCGGCAAGTGACGAGAAGTACGCCCAGAACGCCTTCGTGTCGAGCTGGGGGCTTACCATCTCATGGATGATGCGGGACGCAGTGTCGCCTGCGGAGCCGCGCACCGCTTCGGCCAGACCGGGCGGAACCGCATAGCCAAAATGGGCAAGCGCCGGCTCCCAGCACTCCATCCACACAGGCTCGGTGTCGACCATCAGGCCGTCCATGTCAAAGATGACGCCGTCGAACATCTGGCGCACCCCTTCCGCCGCTTTCACAGGCACACACTTCGTTGTAGGGTACCCTAACTGGGAAGTCCTAGAAGTCTCTTCACTTCATCGATACCTTTGTGACGTTCTTGGGGGCTTGCGTTATGCCTGCGTTGGGGATTGCTCTGGCCTGCTCGCTCGCCGTGGGATACGTCTGTGGGTCCTTCCTCACGGCAGAGCTGGTGAGCAGGCACGTGAGCGGTAAGAGCGCCTTTGACGTAGGTCAGGGAAACCCCGGCATGGCCAACATAGGCGCCACCTTTGGCACGAGGTGGGCAGCGGTCACGCTCGCAGGAGACATTGCCAAGACGGTCCTCGCGTTCGCGGTCGCACGCGTCCTCTTCCCAGCCGATGCGGAGGTAGCCGGTACCGTTGCAGTGGTCGGTGCAACGCTCGGACACGTGTTCCCCGCCTGGCATCGCTTCCGTGGAGGCAAGGGCGTGGCCACGACGTGCGCGGGCATCATCCTCATGACGCCGATGGCAGGTGGGGCGGCGGCGGTCGTGGGCCTTCTCGTCGTGCTCTTTGGGGGCTACCTCTGCCTTGGAGCCCTCGCGATTCCTGCCACATGGCTCTTGATGGTCCTTGCCTTGGGAGACAAGCTTCACGCAGTCGCCGGAGTTGCGCTCGTGGCCGTCGCTATATGGTGCCATGGCGGGCCGGCCGCAGGGATCCGAACGGGAAAGACGCCTCGTGCGTCAATAAGCGAGAAGTTCCTCTCAGCGTTGTTTGGAAAGAAGCGTTAGTGCTTAGTAATTGTCTGTCGATGACGTGACGCTCTGCCCGGTCGCGGTTATGTTCGGTACTTACGTTATCTTTATACCCACTGAACATTGCCCTTATATTCGCCACTACGTGGCGACCGAGGAGAAAGCCATGCCAGAAACAGTACCCACGACTGGACTCACAGACATCGATACGCTCGGCAACATCTGCGCGACGCTCGGTTGCGCACCGGATGACGTCACAGAGTTCTCCCCCATCGAGGAGGGTCTCACCAACGACTCGTTCCGCTTTGTCGCCAAGGGGAAGGCCTACGTCTACCGCAAGCCTGGGGCCGGAACCGAGAAGATCATCAGTCGCGAGGGAGAGGCCTTCGCCCAAGGCGTCGCCGCCAAGCTTGGGCTCGACCGCACCTTCATCTACGAGGACCCAAAGCGCGGCTGGAAGATCTCGCACTTCGTTGATGGCTGCGTTCCCTTCGACTACCACAACGAAAAGCACGTGAGGCGCGCCATGGAGATGGCGAGGCAGCTCCACTCCTGTGGCGTCACGTCCACATGGAGCTTCGACGTCTTCGAGAACACCCGTGGCATCCTCGAGCTTCTGAGCGACGAGGAGAGGGGCCGCTATGAGGACTTCAATCAGATTCGAGCCCTCATCGACGGACTCGAGGAGCGCGTCCGCGCGACCTCGGGCGCGCCAGTCCTCTGCCACAACGACTTCTACGACCCAAACTTCCTGGTGAGGGGCGAGGAGATCTCGCTTATCGACTGGGAGTATTCCGGCATGTCCGACTACGCAAGCGACCTCGGGACCTTCATCTGCTGCAGCGACTACAGCTACGACGAGGCGCTCGACGTGCTCCGCGAGTACTTCCAGCGCGAGCCAAGCGCCGGCGAGCTCTTCCACTGCGTCTCGTACGTGGCGTTCGCAGCCTGGTATTGGTTCGTATGGGCGCTCTACAAGGACCAGTGCGGCGACCCGGTGGGAGACTGGCAGGACCTCTGGCACCGCTATGCATCCGAGTACGGCAGACGCGCGGAACAGTTGGCATCTGAGGCCTAGAGACCGCGAGAGAAGCGACAGACGCACCAGGCTGGCACCGTTCGTGGGAGCCAGGCCTTCGCGTGCCTTTGAAACGTTGGGAGCAGCATGGAAGTCTTTGGCAGAATCGTCGTCTTCATCATCATGGGTTGCGCGGCAGCGGGGTGCATCGCCTCGATCGTGCGCCCCGAGAGCGAGCTGGGAAAGGAGTTCGTCGCAGGCATAGACTCCATCGGCCCCATCTTCTTGCCGGTTGCGGGCATCATGGCGTCTGCCCCCTACCTCACCGCGTTTGTCTCGACGGTCTTTGGCCCCCTCTTCGGTGCCCTCGGCGCCGATCCCGCCATGGCGGCCACGACCTTCATCGCCGTAGACATGGGCGGCTACCAGCTGGCAGACGCCCTCGCGCAGACGAGGGAGAGCTGGATCATGGCCATGATGACCGGGTACATGGCAGGCGCGACCATCGTCTTCACCGTGCCCGTGGCGCTCAAGATGCTCGAGGTGAAGGACCGCAAGTACCTCGCCCTTGGCGTCATGAGCGGTCTTCTCGCCATCCCCATTGGCGTGTTTGTGGCAAGCGCCGTCATCGCGCTCGCGAACCCCGTGATTCGCGAGACGGTCTCGACCAACGCCGCCGCCACCTACCAGCTTGCCCTCACGTGGTCCCAGATCGCCCACAACCTGGTGCCGCTGGTCATCATCTGCGTGGCGCTGGCCGTTGGCCTCGCTACCAAGCCCGACGCCATGATCCGTGGCTTCATCGTCTTTGGTCACGTGCTCGACAGCGTGCTCAAGGTGGTCTTCGTCGTGGTTGTCATCGAGTACTTCACCGGGCTCTTCTCGACCGTCTTTGGGGCCTTTGGCTTTGATCCCATCATCGCGGACGAGCAGGACCAGTTCCGTGCGCTGGAGGTCTCCGGAGCCATCGGCATGATGCTCTGCGGTGCCTTCCCCATGGTGTGGCTCATCAAGACCTACCTCGCCAAGCCCCTCTCGAAGATTGGCCGCGCGGTGGGCCTGAGCTCCGACGCCACCGCCGGGCTTCTCGCCGCCTCCGCCAACGTGCTGGCTGCCCTTGCCATGGTCAAGGACCTCAAGGCGCGCGACAAGGTCATCGTGATCTCCTTCAGCGTGTGCTGCGCCTTCCTCTTTGGCGACCACCTCTCCTTCACCGCCAACTTCCAGCCAACGCTCATCGTGCCCGTACTCCTGGGTAAGCTCGCAGGCGGGGTCTGCGCCATCTTCTTTGCAACGCGGCTTGCGATCCGAAAGGCCGAGGAACTCGAGGCGCACGACCTCGCAACGGGGGAACTCGAAGGCTAGCGGGGCGTCCTTCGGGCCTCCGCACGGCCACATGCGCGCCTACCACTCGCCGGCAACGGTGGCCCACACGCAGCCCCATTCTGCTCGGCCACGGACATCTGCCCGCTCCCCTCGAGGCGGCAAACAATAATGTTTGCTCAGCCATGACGGAGGAAGGGGCAGCATGTCCACAGAGGTCACCCTAGAGCGCTTCACGTTCCCCTCGACAGACGGCACGCCGACCATCAGCGCCTGCGCCTGGTGGCCGGCGGGGATGGGGCCGAGCGGGGCCGCACAGGCACCATCGCCGCGCGGCGTCGTGCAGCTCGTCCATGGCATGGCCGAGCACATCGACCGCTACGACACCTTCGCGCGATTCCTCGCGTCCCACGGGTTTCTTGTGGTGGGGCACGACCAAATCGGCCACGGGCGCTCCTGCGCCCCCGAGCACTGGGGCGAGCTGCCCGTTGGCCGCGGGGCAAAGGCACTCGTTGAGGACATCGACGTCCTGCGCAGCATGACGCAGGAGCGCGTGGCCCCCGCCACCCCTTACGTCCTCTTCGGCCACAGCATGGGCAGCTTTGAGGTCCGCTCCTACATCGCGCACCATGGTGAGGGCCTGGCTGGGGCCATCATCTGCGGCACGGGCTTCCTTCCCGCCGCCGCGTCGGACGTGGCCCTCAAGATCACGTGGCTCGAGTCCTTCTTCAAGGGCGCCGACCACCGCTCCGCCTTGGTCGACTCCATGGGGGCGGGCGGCTACGGGAAGGCCATCCCAAATGCGCGGACCAACCTCGACTGGCTCTCCCACAATCGCAGGAACGTCGACGAGTACATCGCAGACCCCTCCTGCGGCTTCATGTTCTCGGTTGGGGCATATCACGAGCTTGCCGTCCTCACCTCCGAGGCCAACTCCCCCGCCTGCGCCGCGGCCGTGCCGCATGACCTCCCGCTCCTCTTCATAGCCGGCTCGGAGGACCCCGTCGGCGACAACGGCGAGGGCGTCGAGAAGGCCGCCGCGCTCGCGCGCGGGGCAGGCTCCACCGAGGTCACGGTGAAGCTCTATCCCCACATGCGGCACGAGATCTTGAACGAGAACGGCTGCGAGCAGGTCTTTGCCGACGTGCTCGCTTGGGTCGAGAAGCACGCAATGGCCCGTACCAACGATGGCGTGCCTGCGCCAAGCGGCAAGACCGAGGAGTGCTAGCCATGGCAACCGAGAAGTACGTCATCGCACTCGACCAGGGCACCACCTCGAGCCGTGCCGTGCTCATCAACCGAGCTGGCCGTATGGTCGACTGCGTGCAGCGCCCCTTCCAGCAGATCTTCCCCAAGCCGGGCTGGGTCGAGCACAACCCGCAGGACATTCTCTACTCGCAGCTTGGCTCGCTCACGGAGCTTCTCGCCAGGCGCGGCCTCACGGTCGAGGACATAGACTCCATCGGCATCGACAACCAGCGCGAGACCACCATAGTGTGGGACCCAACCACCGGCCAGCCCGTCTACAACGCCATCGTCTGGCAGTGCAGGCGCACCGCAGACCTGGTGGAGCAGCTCTGCGGCACGCCGGAGGCCCGGCGGATGATCCAGGAGAAGACGGGGCTCCTCCCCGATGCGTACTTCTCCGCCAGCAAGATTCGCTGGATCCTCGACAACGTGCCTGGCGCAAGGGAACGAGCCGAGGCGGGCGAGCTGCTCTTTGGCACCGTTGACACCTGGCTCGTGTGGGTGCTCACCGGTGGCCTGGTTCACGCGACCGATGTCACCAACGCCAGTCGCACGATGCTCTACAACATCCACGAGGACTGTTGGGACAAGGACCTCCTCAACCTCTTTGGCATTCCGGAATCCATGATGCCCGAGGTCAGGCGCTCGAGTGGCTCCTTTGGCGAGACGAGCTACCCAGGCGTGCCCGCCGGCATCCCCATCACCGGCGTGGCCGGCGACCAGCAGGCAGCCCTCTTCGGGCAGTGCTGCTTCGAGCCTGGGCAGGCCAAGAACACCTATGGGACCGGCTGCTTCATGCTCATGCACACGGGACATGAGGCGCGAGCGAGCAAGAGCAACCTTGTCACGACCATCGTCGCCTCGGCACCCAACGTTGAGGGCACCGAGTACGCACTCGAAGGTTCCGTCTTTGTGGCGGGCGCGCTCATCCAGTGGCTTCGCGACGAGCTGGGGATCGTCCAGAACGCCGCCGACACCGAGTGGATGGCGAAGAGCGTGGAGGACACGGGCGGGGTCTACATCGTGCCGGCGTTCACGGGGCTGGGGGCGCCCTGGTGGAAGCCGGACGCTCGTGGCGCGATTCTGGGCATCACACGCGGAACCACCCGCAACCACATCGCCCGCGCAGCGCTCGAGGCGCTCGCGTACCAGATCCTCGACCTTTCCGACGCCATGGCCAAGGACGCCGGGCACCCGCTGGGCGTTCTCAACGTCGATGGCGGCGCCAGCGCGAACAGTTTCCTCATGCAGTTCCAGGCAGACCTCTTGGGCTGCGAGCTGAGAAGGCCGCAGAACACCGAGACGACCTCACTTGGCGCTGCGTTTCTCGCGGGACTGTCGACCGGCTACTGGAGTGGGACCGACGAGCTTCGGGCGCTGCGCGAGACGGACGACGTGTTCCGCCGCCAGATGGACCCGGAGCGCGTTGGCAGGCTCGTCACTGGCTGGCACGAGGCCGTGCGCCGCGTGATGTAGGTGGGCGAGCACGGCGGGCCTGCGCGCGTCACAGCCTGCGCGCGTCACAGCCTGCGCGCGTCACAGCCTGCGCGCGTCACACATTCGTTATCGATTGTGTGACGCGCGCTGGTCGATACACATTCGGGTGACGAATGTGTATCGAAGGCAAGCCCTTATCAGCAATCCGTTGACCGGGATAACCTGTTGACCGTGATAGAAGGCCCTACCCCAGCACCTCCGCCGCAATGCGAGCGGTCTCGGTGGCGTCCTTCGCATAGAAGTCCGCCCCGACCATCTTCGCGTACTCGGGGTTGAGCACGGCACCTCCCACCACGACCTTGCACCAGGGGGCCTCCTTGCGGAGAAGCTCGATGGTCTCTGCCATGGCGGGCACGGTCGCGGTCATGAGGGCAGAGAGGCCGCAGAGCAGCACGTGGTCTTTGACCACGGCGTCGGCGACAACCTGGGGCGGCACGTCTCGGCCGAGGTCGATGACGTTGTATCCGTAGTTCTCGAGCAGCATGCGCACGATGTTCTTGCCAATGTCGTGGATGTCGCCATGGACGGTGCACACCACGATGGAGCCCTTCTCGGGAACGTTGGCGTCCTGCCCGCCGGCATCCACCGCCTTCTTGATGGTCTCGAAGCCTGCCTTTGCCGCCTCGGCGGATGCCATGAGCTGGGGCAGGAAGAAGACCCCCTTCTCGAAGCGCTCCCCCACCACGTCGAGCGCGGGGATGAGGACCTCGTTGATGGCGAACATGGGGTCGTGCTCCTCGATGACCTGGGCCACCACCTCGGGCATGGGTCCCTTGCGGCCGGCAAGCACAAGCTCGCGGGCACGGGCGGCGGGATCTGCGGGCTCGGCGGACGTCGCGGCAGCCGTCGCCGAGACACCGGCAGGGGACGCTGCGGGCTTCTCGGCGGAAGACGCCGACGCTGGGGCACGGTCGCTTCTCTCCGCATAGTTGGCGACAAAGTGCTGGGCGCTCTCGTCCTCGCCCGAGAGCACGCGCCAGGAGTCGACCACGTCCATCATGCGGGTGAGACAGGGGTTGATGATGGCAAGGTCAAGGCCGGCCGAGAAGGCCGCCGCCAGGAAGGTCCCGTTCACGAGCGGCCTGAAGGGCAGGCCGAAGCTTATGTTGCTCACCCCAAGCACGGTGCGAACGCCGGGAAGCTCCTGCTTGACCAGTCGTATGGCGTCGAGAATGGCCCTGGGCTGGGTCTGGTCCGTCGAGGCGGCCATGGTGAGGCAGTCTATGACCACGTCATGGCGTGGGATGCCGAGCTTCTCGCACTCGCGAACGATCTTCCGGGCAACGGCGAGACGGCCCCCTGCCGTTGCGGGGATGCCGTCCTCGTCGAGGGTGAGCCCCACCACCGCGCAACCGTAGTGCTTCACGATGGGGAGCACGTCCGCCATGGTCTGGGCCTTGCCGTTGGTTGAGTTGATAAGCGCCTTGCCCGGGTAGCTGCGCACGGCCGCCTCGATCACGGCCGGGTCCGCGGCGTCGATCTGCAGGGGAAGCGTGCTCACGCCCTGAAGCTCCGAGACGAGCTGGCACATCACGGCACGCTCGTCTATCTCGGGCAGGCCGGCATTCACGTCAAGGATCTGCGCCCCGGCACGGCCCTGCTCGATGGCCATGTTCATCACGTAGTCGTGGTCGCCCGAGCGCAGCGCCTCCTTCATCAGGCGCTTGCCGGTGGGGTTGATGCGCTCGCCTATGACGCCCACCTGACCGTAGTCGAGCGAGCAGACCTCCTGCGCGCTCGAGACGGCAAAGCTGTCGCGCACATGGCGGGCGGCAGGCATGCGGCCGGCGAGAAGCCCGTGCTCGCGGGCGATGTGCGCGGGCGTCGTGCCGCAGCAGCCGCCAATCACGGTGACGCCAGCGTCCAGCATCTCGGCGACGGCCCCCGCATACTCCTCGGGGCCCACGTCGTACGTGGTCACGCCATCCACCACGTGCGGCAGCCCGGCATTTGCCTGCGCCATCACGGGGCAGGACGTCCATGGGAGCATGCGCTCCACGAGCGGCGCCACCGCGGCGGGTCCGAGCCCGCAGTTGATGCCCACGACGTCTGCCCCCAGCGAGGAGAGCGTGACTGCGGCCGCCTCCGGCGTGGTCCCCAAAAACGTGCGCCCGTCCTCGCCAAAGGTCATGGTCACGAACGCAGGAAGGTCAGAGTTCTCGCGCACGGCGAGAAGCGCGGCCTTCGCCTCGGCAAGGTCGGCCATGGTCTCGATAACGAAAAGGTCCGCACCTGCTGCGTCTGCCGCCCGAACCTGCTCGGCAAAGAGGTCGTACGCGTCGTCGAAGGGCAGCGGACCCATGGGCTCGAGAAGCTGCCCCGTGGGGCCGAGGTCGGCAGCCACGTAGCGAGCACCCGATTCCCGCGCACACGAGACGGCGGCCGAGAAGACCTCGCCAACGCTCGCGGCATCCCCCAACTTGGCAGAGTTGGCACCAAATGTGTTGGTGGTCACGACCTCGGCACCCGCGGCGACATAGGCGGCGTGGACCTCCCGAATCTCGGAGGGGTTCGTGAGGCAGAGCAGCTCGGGAAGCTCGCCCGCGGCAAGGCCCCGAGCCTGGAGCTGCGTTCCCGTGGCCCCATCGAAGAGCAGGAACTCCTCGCCACGAAGCACGGCGGCAAGATGCTCGTCGCGCACACGGCGGGGGCGAGGGGCAAGCCGGTCCTTTGGCCAGCGCGACTCTCCCCTTGCGAAACCATTGGCGCTCATGGGCAGCTCCTCTCGCCGCTATCCGCGACATGTGTGGCCGGTTGGCCGTATGGTGCAGAAGTCAAAGCATGGGCAGCCCGCGCAGCTCGCATGCGTGGAGGGCTGCATCGCATCGAAGAGCCCCACCACGGCCGTCACGCTCTTGGTTGGCACCATGAGCAGGGTATCCGTGAGCGTGATGCCCAGCTGGCGCTGGGCGTCGAGCGCCTGCAGAAGGACTGGTTGGGTCGTCATGGGCATGTCCCCGTAGCCGGGGCTAAAGCGGAAGTTCGAGAAGAGCCCGCGCTCGTGGCCTGCGGCGACGATGGAGGCCTCGCAGGCGTCCGCCGCACGCTCGACCAGCGCGGTTGCCGCCGCGTCGAACACCACCTGGCCAACGCGGTCGGTGAGCGAGAGGCGTCGAAGCTCGCGCTCGACCCCCATGCCCACGGTCACGGCCATGACGCCAACCGCGACGGCACCGTCCATATGCTCTTGCATGGAGCGCCCGAGAAGCTCGAGCGACGTGCCGGAAAGCCGGACGACGGGCGTACCGTCCTCCTTGGTCCCACGACCCTCCACCTCAAAGAGCCGCCACACGCCGCGAGGCGCACCGATGGAGAGACACCGCTCAACGCCACCGTCGATGCGTCCCTCGAGTTCCGAGGTCATCTCCTGACCCGCATAGCCAAGGTAGCGAAGGACCTCGGCGCGGTCGACGGAGTCTATTGCATACGACTCGACCACAGCATCACCCCAGGTACCCCATACCAGCAAGGGCATCGTGAGTGGCCTGGGCGATCTCGGGATGGTTCATGCTGTAGATGTGGATGCCATCGACCCCGTTCTCCGCGAGGTCACAGATCTGCTCGCAGGCATACTCGATGCCCGCACGGGCCTGGGCAGTGGGGTCGTCGCCCGCGCGAACGAGGCGCTTCACGACCTTCGCCGGAATCGACGCCCCGCAGTTAAACGCCATGCGCTGAATCTGTTTGACGCTCGTGAAGGGCATGATGCCGGCGACGATGGGCAGCTTGATGCGATAGCGAAGGCACTGCTCGCGAAAGCGGTAGAAGTCGTCGTTGTCGAAGAAGAGCTGCGAAACCAGAAAGTCTGCCCCTGCGTCCTGCTTTATGCGCAGGGCGCGCATGGACTCGTCGAGCGATGCGGACTCCACATGGCCTTCGGGATAGCACGCTGCGCCAATGCACAGCGTGGGGGCAGTCTCGTGGAGGTGGGCAATGAGGTCAGAGGCGTGCGAGAAGTCCATGACCTCCACACCAGGCCTGCGGTCGCCGCGGAGGGCGAGCACGTTCTGAACGCCCGCAGAGCGAAGCTCGGAAACGTAGGCGTCGACGTCAGCGGTGGTCGCCCCCATGCAGGTGAGGTGCGCGAGGGCAGTGACGCCCAAGTCCCCCTCGATGCGAGCGGCAATGGGAACCGTGTTCGCGGAGTTGCCCGAGCCCCCCGCGGAGTACGTAACCGAAATCCAGGCCGGATCGTTCTCCGCAATCTTCGACGCCACACGGTAGGCCTCGTCGAGCGGCATCTCGCCCTTCGGCGGAAAAATCTCGAACGAGAGCGTCTGTCCCGCCGCGAGCTTGTCGGTAATCCTCATGACTCCCCAATCGCACAGAAATGACCCCGAGGTTGTAGCAACACATAGTAGACCCGACAACGCACGCACCACGAGCGGTTTACGAAATGGCTACCGTTGGCGAAGGCAAGCATCTCGGCGTTTCTCAGCGTCTAGTCACGCATGAACGAAGGCATCTCACCCATCGAAGTCGCACGTGCAATCTCAAAGATGGCATCCGCCACCGCATCCTCGTCCGCTCGCCCGACATGCCAGCGAGCGGCATTCGCCGCGACTGGCGTGGCGTTGGCGACCGCGACGGAATTCTCGAAGCGCGTGAGGAGGGGGAGGTCGTTCTCGGCATCGCCGAAGCAGCAGACCTCGTCATTTAACAGGCCAAGGCGCCTGGCAAGCCATTCCCCCGCCACGCCCTTGTCCCATCCGGCGGGCAGGATATCGATGTGGGGACGCTCCTGCATGGGAAAGACGAAGTCGAACTCGGGACAGGCGTCCTCGAGCGCAGCGCGCACCTCCCTGCCCCTCGCGAAGTCGCCCACAACGCGAACGTTCGCCTTGACCGCCGGCTTCTCGGGAACCTCGTCGACGCTGCCAGTCACCGCAAAGAAGTATGGCGCCCGATGCTTCTCGAGGTAGCCCATGGGAGTCCTCACGGCATACTGCTCGCCGGTGTCAACGTAGTCCACGACAAGCCAGGCGTCCTCCATGCCATCGAGCGCCTTTGCGCATCGGCGAAGCGCTGCCAGGTCGAGCGGAACCTCGTGGACGAGGCGCCCATCGACGTAGATGAGTTGGCCGTTGTCCGCCAGCACGGTGGAGAGACAGGCTTTGTCGTTCTCGAACATCCAGGGGAGGGCAGAAGGCGCGCGACCCGTTGCCGGGGCAAAGTGGACGCCCGCGGCCTGGGCGGCGTGAATGGCGTCGCGGGCATACGGCGTCACGATGTGCTCCCCAGCCCATGCCAGGGTGTTGTCCAAGTCTGAGAGTATGAGCTTGATCACGCGATCCCCCAAACGGCATTCGCCGAGTACATGCAGGCCTTGCCCCACGAGTGTAACGCGATGCAAGCACACCGACATTGCGGCCGTCAAGCACCCCGACGTAGGGGGAGACGACCGGGGCGCGAGGCCGCGCACTCGAAGGCAAGACCATATCGACAGGGGGCGACGAGATGTCGCGGACCCCAGCCGAACCGCCGGCGGGTGTTGGGGGACCGCCAGTGGCGCACCTATGGTACGACAACCCGGAGGCCCCCAACACTAAAAAACTTTTTATGTAATAGAACTGAACGAATGCAAGGTGCGAACGGTCAAAATGTTCGGTAGGCGGTCAGAATGAGCATCGAAGCCAAGACCGTCGGGGCAAGGGGGAAGGCATGCGGAAGCCCATCGCCAGTTGCGCCCCTGCGTTGGATTCCCCACGCCCCCACACACCCCACAAGCGCCAGCAGGCACGAGAGGGCAACGCACGCCAAGCCACCCACTGGCCCCAGATACGTCCCGCACGCCGAGAGGAGCTTGATGTCTCCACCACCGAGACCCTCTCGGGGGCTGCCCCTCACGCGCCCCCAGAGACAGCGGACGCCCAGCAGGACGAGAAACACCGTCATCCCGCCCGCTAGCGACATTTCCGCCTCACGCAAAATGCGGTAGCTCCCCTCGCCGCCCGCTGCGGCACGCACCGCCCCCACGCAGAGCCCCATGGCCCTAGTGATGAGGATTGCGACAACCACGCGATTGGGAACGATCCTCCTCCCAAGGTCCGTCACGCTCCCAACGGCAAGCGCCGCCGCAATCGCCGTCAACTCCACTGCACTCGCCCAGCTCGTCGAGGTCGCAACCACACAGACACCCGCAAGTTCTCCACACAGGGCAACCAACGCCCGCCCCATTGTTGACCACCCCGCAAGCTCGCGTCTTGCGGCGGTCCTTCCCGCTCCGCCCACGGCGCACGCCGCAAGGGCACATGCCATCGCAAACCAGACGACCCACGCACATCTCTCCCCCATCGCAGCCTCCAGCCAACGAGACTCCCCATGAGTCGATGATATGCGAACATACGTACGTAAATTGGGAACGCAAGCCCGCCTGTGATGCCAGCAGAAGGGTCACAGGGGCCAAAACTCCCCTTCTGAGCTGCTCGAATGACGCGAATGGACACAAGCCGTCAGATTCGTGACAGATTCGCATGCGGTCTAATTGCGACGCCCGAAGGACGTTGGGATTCGCGCCACGAAAAGGATTAGACTCATGGCCAATTGGCTGCTTGCCAGCCACCCGCTCCCAAGACTCGGGCATGCGCTCTTGAAAGGAGATGGCTGCGATGACAGATTGGCTTGTGCGGAGGTTTCTCGACGGCGTGAGCACAACAGACCCCGCGGGCAGGACGCGCTATGGCCAGTTCGCCGGCATAGTCTGCATCGTATGCAACGTGGTACTCTGCGTCGCGAAGGGGGTCGTGGGCTTCATCGCGGGATCCGTCTCGATCGTGGCGGACGCGGTGAACAACCTGTCAGACGCCTCGAGCAACATCGTCGCTCTTCTCGGCTTCAAGCTGGCGAGCAAGCCAGCAGACGACGAGCACCCCTATGGCCATGGTCGCTTCGAGTACCTGGCGTCGCTCACCGTCGCGGCGCTGGTGCTTGCCGTGGGCATCAACCTGGTGATCACCTCGATCCAGAAGATCGTCTCCCCCGAACCTACGGAGTTCGGCCCTGTCGTCGTCGCGGTTCTCGCCCTCTCCATGGCCGTAAAGTCCTGGATGGCGGCCTTCAACGTCTCGCTCGGAAAGCGCATCTCCTCCGAGACACTCACCGCAACTGCCGTGGACTCGCGAAACGACGTCATCACCTCCGGTGCGGTGCTTGCTGCCGCGATCGTCTCGTACCTAACTGGCTTTGACCTCGACGGCATTGCCGGAACCATCGTTGGAGCCTTCATTTGCTGGAGTGGCTTCTCCCTGGTGCGCGAGGCAATCGACCCGCTGCTGGGCCGCGCCCCCAGTCCGGCACTCATCGCCCACATCCACGACAAGATCATGAGCTATCCCGGGGTCCTCGGCACGCACGACCTCATGGTCCACGACTACGGCCCAGGCCGCCAGTTTGCGAGCGCGCACGTCGAGATGGCCGGCGAGGGAGACGTCTTCGCGAGCCACGACCTTCTCGACAACATCGAGCAGGACTTCCTCAGGGAGGGCCTGGTCATGACCCTGCACTACGACCCCATCGTAACCAACGACCCGCGCGTGGCAGACATGCGGCACTGGATCTCGATCCATATACGCGAGATTGACCCTCGTCTCACGATCCATGACCTTCGCACGGTGCCCGGTCCAACGCACACCAACGTGATCTTTGACTGCGTGCGTCCGCATGACCTCCCCATGACAAACGACGAGCTTCGTGCGGCAATCTCGAAGGTCGTCACGTCTAAGTACCCAAAGGCAATCTGCAAGATCACGATCGACAACAGCTACGTTTCGTCCCAGCAGTAAGGAATGGCATGTCAGGCTACAAGTCCAAGCAGATGATCGTCATGAGGCGAGACCTCAAGATGCGCAAGGGAAAGATTGCGGCGCAGGCGGGACACGCCTGCGTGGAGGCAACGCTCATGGCGCTTGCTCGCGAGCAGCGTCTTGACCAGGTACGCGTTCGCACCACCCCTGACGGGACGCCGACCTGGGTGTACCTCGACCACCCGGAGGCAGACTCCACAGCGCTCTCGGACTGGTTCGACTCTGGTGTGGCAAAGGTCTGCGTGTACGTGGACTCGGAGGAAGCCCTTCTCGACATCGCAGAGAGGGGACGCGAGCAGGGCTTTGCCGTGGCACTCGTACGCGATGCCGGCCTCACCGAGTTCCACGGCGAGGCAACGCTCACGTGCCTTGCCTTCGAACCGCTGCCCGCCGAGAAGATCGATCCCATTACCGGCGATCTTCCGCTCTACTAGAAGGCATGACCCGCTACATGGCAATCGCGAGGACGATGGCAACCACGAGCAGCATCGCTGCGACGATTGGCAAGGCAGTCATCGACCGCGAACGAGAGTGTCGCGCCGTATAGGATGGCAGCTGGGGAATGGGTGTCTCGTGGATGCGGGCATTTCTCGCCGCAGCGGCATGCTGCACCGCGAACTGGGACGTATCCTCGCGGGGATGCGGCCGAGAGCTGGAGCACCTGCGAACTCGACGTCGCCTCGCGGCGACAGAGCGAGACCTCGTCCGTCCACCAGCGCGCCCCTGCGGCACGCCAGCGCCTCTGCGCCTCTGACACTCCCCCGTCCCGTTGGGGTATCCCGAGTACATGGCATCCCTCGCAAAGATTGCCACTCACGGCCGAGAACCCATGGCCTCGCGAACTCCTTACCAGCCTACTCGTCCCCTACCCTATTTCTGGGAGTGGCCCGAACGGCCTCACGCAGGCGGCATGGTTTTCTCCGCATGCGGTTGGGCCAAAAGGCTGGGTCGATTACCTCGATAACAACATGTTGTGCAAAGGGCATCCATGCCAGTCAATCGGTGGTAGAGCGCCTGGCCGATGAGCTCGATCATTTCCCACCATTCTAATGGGAATATGTTTCCATTCATAAATTCCTACTTGTACAGTGGGTTTATAAGTGCCACCCTTGTCCATGACGAGTTGTCCGGCGGAGGAGCCCCATTGGGGGCAGCCGACTTGCCTCGTCACCAGACGCACAAGGAGTAGAAAGATGAAGGCAGCAAGGAAGATCGAGGCCATTATCGGCTCAACCCCCCTCGTAGACCTCTCGGGGCTCGTGGATGGCGCAGCGACCATCTACGGCAAGTACGAGGCCACCAACCCCGGTGGGTCCGTCAAGGACCGCATCGCTCGCGCGATGCTCGACGCCGCCGAGAAGGACGGTAGCCTCAAGCCTGGCGGCACCGTGATCGAGCCCACCTCTGGCAACACGGGCGTTGGCCTGGCCATGCTCGCTGCAGCACGTGGCTACAAGATGATCCTCGTCATGCCCGAGACCATGTCCATCGAGCGCCGCAAGCTCGCCGCGTCCTACGGTGCGCAGATCGTCCTCACGCCCGGCAAGGACGGCATGAAGGGCGCCGTCGCCAAGGCCGAAGAGCTTCGCCAGGAGACCCCGGGCGCCATCGTCGCCGGACAGTTCGTGAACCCCGCAAACCCGCAGGCCCACTACGAGACCACCGGTCCCGAGGTCTGGGCGGACACCGAGGGCACGGTGGACTTCATCGTGGCGGGCGTCGGCACCGGTGGCACCATCTCCGGCACCTCACGGTTCCTCAAGGAGAAGAAGCCCTCCGTCAAGGGCATTGCCGTCGAGCCTGCGGAGTCTGCGGTTCTCGAGGGCAAGCCTGCAGGCTCCCACAAGATCCAGGGCATCGGCGCCGGATTCGTCCCCAAGACCTATGACGCCTCCGTTGTCGACGAGGTCGTGCCTGTCGCCTCTCAGACCGCCATCGACACCAAAAAGAGCCTCGCCGCCAACTACGGCCTGCTCGTTGGCATCTCCTCGGGCGCAGCCGTTGCCGCTGCCGTCGAGCTTGCGAAGCGTCCGGAGAACGCCGGCAAGGTCATCGTCGCGATTCTCCCCGACACCGGCGAGCGCTACCTCTCAATGGACCTCTAATGAACTCCCAGGCTACAACGAGCATCCCCGGCACCCTGGGTGCCAGGGAGGACACGCGGACCGTTGACGAGATGCCGCTTCTCGAGGTCATGCGCGAGGACGCCCACGCAGCGCTCGAACGCGACCCCTCGGCGAACTCAATCTGGGACATCGTGTTCTTCTCGACGGGAACCCACATCGTGTGGGCATACCGGCGCCACCACTGGCTCTACACCCATGGCATGAAGGGGCTTGCGCTGTTCCTGGCCAAGCGCACTCGCCGCAAGCTCGGCGCAGACGTCTTCCCCTCCGCGCAGATCGGCAGGCGCTTCTCGATTGACCACGGCATTGGCGTGGTCATTGGGGCAACGTCGATCATCGGCGATGACTGTCTCATCTACCAGGGCGTGACTTTGGGGATGACTGGCAAGCACGGAGGCAAGCGCCACCCAACGCTGGGCAGCAACGTCATGGTGGGTGCAGGGGCCATCGTCCTCGGCGACATCACCGTTGGTGATAACGCCAAGATTGCCGCAGGTTCCGTTGTTGTCTACGACGTTCCGCACGACGTTACGGTTGCCGGCGTTCCTGCCAAGGTGGTGCGAGACCGCCGCTTCACCGGGCCACGCCTGGTGGAGGACGACTTCGATCCAACCAAGCTGGATGACGAGAACGTCCGCTGGTCCTGCGCGCTATAGCTTCTCGGTAGGCTCTGCCGCAATCATGCACCGCCCCCGGCGCCCGAATGAACGCCGGGGGGTTCTTTTTCTCCGTCGCAGCTGCGGGAACGCGCCCTCCGGCGAGAAAACGGCGCCGGAAGGGGCGTTGCAGCGACAATCACGTACAAAGAGGGTCTTCCGGCGTCGAATCCTCGCCGAAGTCTCTTTTTTCTCCGCCGTGGTTGCGGGAACTCGCCCTCCGGCGAGAAAACGGCGCCGGAAGGGGCGTTGCAGCGACAATCACGTACAAAGAGGGTCTTCCGGCGTCGAATCCTCGCCGAAGGTCGCGTTATCGCAGCAGCTGCGTACGAAACCCGCCCCCCGGCGTCACCGCGTCGCGCCTAGCCCTCGCTCTTCTCGGCCGCTGCCTGGCGTTCGCGAACCTCGTCCATCGTGAGCGAGTCCGCGTTCTTCACGAACAGCAGCGGTACCGCCGAGATGGCAGCGCAAACGGCAACGTAGATGTAGAGGTACTGATACCCCACGAACTGCATGACGGCACCGGAGAGGATGGGTGTCACAACCTGCGCCGACATGCTTGCCGTGTAGTAGAACCCGGTGTAACGGCCCGTAGAATTGGCACTGGCCAGCTCCATGATCATGGGATACACGGTGAGCGAGACCGTCGCCATGCCAATGCCAAAGAGCGCAACCCACACGTAGATAATTGCCGAGAAGCCCGAGGCACCCGAGATAAGCAGGGGCGCCACCACCATGAGCGCAATGCCAATGAAGGTCGTGCGCTTGCGCCCGATCCTGCAGGAAAGGTCGGCCATGGGCATGTAGGCAACGATCGCCGCAAGCGTGGCCACAGTCTGGACCTGCGCGTACGACCCTCCCGCCATGCCCCACACCACGTCTGCATAACGAGAGATGCCGCTGGTCACGGCATTGTTCGACATGAAGTAGAAGAAGACGCAGACAAGGACGCAGACAAGCGAGCGCCGCTTCACCGGGTCCGTCTCGCGCTCCTTGCCGCCCTCGTCCGAGGCGTCAATCTCGTCTTCGGGAATGCCAAGCTCCGCGCTCTCGCGATGCATCGCCTCGACTTCCCGGGGCTCACGAAAGAAGATCATGAAGATAACGGTCGTCACCAGGAGCATGAAGGAGATCACGAGATAGACGGGAACATAGTCGGGGTTCTCCACCGCAGGGACGAGAAGCGAGATGGCAACGAGCACGATGACGCCACCGACGGCAGCCATGAGCGAGTTGAAGGCGTCGGCCTTGCTGCGCACCGGACGAGGAGTGACGTCGGGCATGAGCGCAACCGAAGGCGAGCGATAGACCGAGAGCACCACGAGCGTCGCGATGAGCACCGTCACGAAAAGAGGCAGGTTGTGCATGGAGTTTGCCACGGCGATGAGCGGCGCGAGCGCAGCGGCGAGAAGCGCACCAACCACGATGAACGGCGTGCGCCTGCCCCATCGCGTGGTCGTTCGATCTGAGAGCGCGCCCATGAGGGGAAGCATGAAGAGCGCGAGCACGTTGTCGAGCGACATGAAGACGCCGGTCAGCGTGTCTCCCATGCCAAAGGTGTTCTTGAACATGAGCGGCACCAGGCCGTCATACGCCTGCCAGAACGTAAGGGCGCCCATGAACGGCAGTGTCACGAGGACGGTGCGCCTCATGTTGAGCTTGGTGAGGCTGCGACCCGCAGGCTGCTTCTCGGTCCTCTTTGCCATTTACTTGCCCCTTCTCTGTCGCTTGACCGCTCCCATGGCAAACGCCGCAATTGCCGCCGCCCCAAGCACGGGCACTGCCGGACGGGCGGACTCGCGAACCTCTTCGGCCGTGACGGGCACGCGCTCCGAGGCCCAGTCCGTGAGCGGACGCCCCGTCTTTGTCCCCACGAGCTCGGCATATGTGAGAAGGCACGTTGTGTACCGTGCGGGGCACTTCTCGTCAAAGACGAAGAGTCGCGCGGCGCGGGAGGTGCCCGGGCCATAGGATCCAAAGCCCGCAGACGGCGCGTAGCCAAGGTCAATGTTGCCGTAATGACACACGAGGGTGTTCTTGTGGTCATGTCCAAAGTAGACCGCGAAGGTGCTCCCCTCGCCCGTAAGCGCGGAAACCTCGCCCGTATCGGAGTCCGGGCTGCACACGGGCTCCCTCAAGCCTCCCGACACCGCAAGGTCGTCAATGGGGACGAGCGTTCTGCCGGGGCGGTAATGCGTGCGGAACCCAGGGACGCCGCGCTCGCCCTCGCAGGCGTCGCGCAGGCAGTCGTAGACCTGAACGGGAGGAATGTGCTGGTAGAGAATGCAAGGCACCTTGTGGCCCGCACGATCCGCAAGTTGCTTCTCGCGGTCGACGATCCACGAGGTGACGGCAGGGTCGAATGGCTCGTATCCATCGCCTCCCGAGCCCGCGCCGGAGTCCGCAGCAATCACGGCCATCCGAACATCCGCGCCGTCGTGCGAGAGAATGGGCACGGCGAGCGTGCCAGCCCCGCGGTAAAGTTCCGGCTCGCGAACGGCGACCATTTCGTTCACGCAGCCGGGAATCGCCCTGTACCAGCTCTCCTGCTCCGCATTCCCAACACCGCACTGACGGTCGTGGTTGCCATAGGTGACCAGGAACGGGATGTTCCGCTCGACCATGGGCGAGCAGATCTTTCTCACCACGGTCCGGGCGCGCTCCTCGCTCTCCCCCAGCGAGAACTCGATAGCATAGCCCTTGACCTGGTCTCCGGTGAGTACGACAAGATCCGGTTTCGCCTCGTCTAGAGCCGCGCGGAGAAGCGCCATCGTATCGTCGCGCACGTGTGAGGTCTCCTGGATGTCAGAGAGCTGAAGCACACGGAAGCGTCCCCCAGAGTCGAAGCGAAACGGCCACGCGTTCTTGTTCATCTCGTCAATCACACGTCCCTCCTTTGATGCGGGATTAAACTCCCGGGGAGAAAAATCCCGCGGGGAGAAAACCCGCCACGGCAGCCCTTATGCCATGCCGTCGGATGGCTGTCCGTACGTCACGAAGCGCTTCGAGACGCCCGTGACCTCCTCGCCAGAGAGCACGCGCGGCGTTCCCACGCACTCCGCCTGCCACTGGATGCGCGAGACGAACTCGAGGTTGACGGCAAGCCCAAAGGCGGCGGCCATGCTGGGGCCACAGGCGACAAGGCCGTGGTTCTCCATGAGCACGGCGCTTGTCGCGGGGTGCTCGCCGAAGGTCTTGCCTACCGACGCGGCAAGCTCGGGCGTGCCAAACGTGACGTACGGCGAGAGGGGCACCTCCTCTGCCCCCGAGTCCGCGATCGTAAAGTGCACCGCGCGGATGGGCTCGCCAAGGGCGGCCAACGTGGTCGCATAGGGCGAGTGCGTGTGGACAACGGCGCGTGCAGCCGGACGACGACGGTAGACCTCGGCGTGGAGCGGCGCCTCCGAGGACGGTCGCAGCTCGCCCTCGACCACGGTCCCGTCCAGGCGAAGCACCACGATGTCCGCGGGCGTGGTCTCGAAGTACCCCAGCCCGGAGGGGCTGATGGCCATGAGGCCGGTCGTGGGGTCATACTCGGAGAGGTTCCCGCTCGTCCCAACGGCAAGCCCCTCGGTGGCGATTCTCTTACCAAACGCGACGATGCGCTCGCGCGCGTCCTCCATCAGCATGGCGCACTCCCTTTCTCGCCGGTCGCATGGCGCGACGTTCCGTCCAAGAGCTTACCCCATGCCCTTCGCCGCATTCGTAAGGCATTGCCCTTTTTCGTCTGGTATCGTTCTCATAATGCGTGTGGGGGACGCAGCGCCAGGGAAGGCAGGGGGACGTGGACATAAACGAGATTGCCAAGCTTGCCGGGGTTTCTCGGGCGACCGTCTCGCGCTACCTCAACGACGGTTACGTCTCGAAGGAGAAGCGCGAGCTCATCGCACGCGTCATCAACGAGACGGGCTACGTGCCCTCCCAGCAGGCGAGGACGCTGCGCACGGGAAAGACCAAGCTCGTTGGCGTCATCATCCCCAAGATCAACTCGCACTCCGTTGGCCGCATGGTGGCAGGCATCACCAAGGTTCTTGCCCAAAACGGCTACCAGGTGCTTCTCGCCAACACTGACAACGACGAGAAGGTCGAGGTCGACTACCTCAACCTCTTTGCCGAGAGGAACAAGGTCGACGGCATCATCCTCATTGCCACGGTCTTCACGCACGCGCACCACCGGGCGATCGACTCGCTCAACATTCCCGTGGTCATCCTCGGTCAGCGCCTGGACGGCCACTCCTGCGTCTACCAGGACGACTACCACGCCGTCTACGACCTCACGCGATCCATCCTCAAGACCTCCCGAACGCCGGGCTACATCGGCGTCTACGAGAAGGACGTTGCCGCCGGGCGGGAGCGGCACCGCGCGTTTCTCGACGCGTGTGCCAGCATGGACGTTGCCGTAAGCCCACAGGCCCAGGAGAGCGCGACCTTCTCGGTGGACTCTGGCTATCTCTGCGCCGAGAAGATACTCGACGCCGTGCCAGACGTCGACGCGCTCGTCTGCGCCACCGACGACATTGCCTTTGGCGCCATGACCTGCCTCAGGGAGTACGGCAAGCGGATTCCCGAGGACGTCCAGGTGACGGGCGTGGGAGACTCCAAGCTCTCGAAAATCATGACCCCGAGCCTCACGACGGTTCACTTCTACTACCTCACGAGTGGCGTCGAGGCGGCAAAGATGCTGGTGGACGCCATGACTGACGATGATGGCGTTCCCCGGGAGCTGCGCATGGGCTACGAGATCTACGCGCGCACCAGCTCCCGCTGAGGTTGAGACCTCATTCGCATCGTTAGACCGCTCGCGGCTTCATCTCTACCACTCGCCGTTATTCCCGCAATCCACATTTGCAAGGTCGCGCAACGGCTACCATTGAGTTTGTGAGAACGATTTCATAGATAACTAGTTTAAACAACTTTTTACTCCATGTAATCAGCTATGAGAACGGTTCCATATTCATGTGTGCGGTATGAGGAAGGGAGACCACATGGCTCTGGACTACGCAGAGGCGGCACGCGAGGTACTGGAGGCGGTCGGCGGCTCGGGCAACATCGTCTCGGCGGCGCACTGTGCCACCCGCCTGCGCCTGGTCATCGCGGATGACGGAAAGATCGACAAGGCCAAGCTCGACGACGTGGTTGGGGCCAAGGGCAACTTCCAGGCCGCAGGCCAGCTCCAGGTGATCTTTGGAACCGGCACCGTCGACAAGGTCTATGACGAGTTCATCAAGCAGTCCGGCGTCACCGCCGCATCCAAGGCGGAGGCCAAGGAGGCCGCGGCCAACCAGGGCAACGCGTTCCAGCGCGCGATCAAGGTCCTCTCGGACGTCTTCGTCCCCATCATCCCCGCCATCGTTGCCTCCGGCATGCTCATGGGCATCATGGGCGCCCTCTCCTACATGGGCTCCCAGGGCATCATCGCGCTCGACACCACGAGCGTCTGGTGGCGTATCGCGTCCCTCATCAACGCCTGCGCCCTCGGCAACCTCCAGATTCTTTTGGGCTTCTCCGCTGCCACGGTCTTTGGGGGCAACCCATACCTCGGCGCCTCGCTCGGCGCGCTGCTCATCAGCTCCGACTTCATCAACGCGTACAGCGCCAGCACCGCCATCGCCGAGGGGACCATGGTCACGCTCGACGTGATTCCCGGCATCTACAGCATCGACTGGGTGGGCTACCAGGGCCACGTCATCCCCATCCTGGTGGGAGTGTGGATCCTCTGTTTCTTCGAGAAGCGCCTCCACAAGGTAGTCCCCGAGATGTTTGACCTCTTCCTCACCCCGCTGCTCTCGGTCTCGCTTGCCGCCTACATCACGATCCTCTTCGTTGGCCCCATCTTCGTCTGGCTTGAGAACAACATCCTCGGCCTGCTCATGTGGCTGCTCCAGGTGCCCTTCGGCATTGGCTACATCATCATCGGCCTGATCTACTCGCCCTCCGTCGTGACCGGCCTACACCAGATGTACACCGCCATCGACGTCTCGATGCTCGCGCAGTATGGCGTCACCTACTGGCTGCCCATCGCCAGCGCCGCCAACATCGCCCAGGGCGGTGCCTGCCTGGCAGTCGCGCTCAAGACCCGCTCCGAGAAGACCAAGTCCCTCGCCGTGCCCGCCGGCATCTCCTGCCTGCTCGGCATCACTGAGCCCGCGATCTTCGGCGTGAACCTACCCAACATGAAGCCCTTCGTGGCTGGCATGATCGGCTCTGCCTGCGGTGCCCTCTGCTGCTTCATCTTCAACCTCGCCGCATCCGGTACCGGCGTCACCGGCATCTTTGGCATCCTGCTCTGCATCGCACAGCCCATCCAGTACGTCATCATGTTCGCCGTCGCCTTTGGCGTGGCGTTCGGCATCTCGTCGGCGGTGTACCGCGACAAGGACGCCACGGCGGCACCCGCGAAGGTCGCTGCCGAGACTGCCGCCGTGGCCGATGAGGCCCGCACCCTCGAGGCCGAGGAGAACGCCGGCCTTGGTGCCATCGAGGCCCCCAGCCCCGAGACCATTGGCGCGCCTGCCACCGGCACCGCCGTCGCGCTGGCCGACGTCTCCGACCCAGTCTTTGCCTCTCTCGCCATGGGCAGGGGCATCGCGGTCGAGCCCACGGACGGCAAGATCGTCTCGCCCGTCGACGGCACCGTGACCGTGGTCGCCGAGACCGGACACGCCCTTGGCCTGCTCTCCGATTCCGGCGCCGAGATTCTCATCCACATCGGCATCGACACCGTCGAGCTCAAGGGCGAGCCCTTCACGCCCTTCGCCAAGGTGGGAGACCACGTGAGGCGCGGCGACGTCCTCATGGAGGCCGACCTCGGCGCCATCAAGGCAGCCGGCAAGGCAGCCACCACAATGCTCGTAGTCACGAACACCGACGCCTACGCCTCCGTTGACCAGCTCGCCACCGGCGAGATCAAGGCTGGCGACGCGGCCGTGGCAACGCGCTAGGCGCAGCACTCGCACCCCATGCGGGCGGTCACCCTGGGTGGCCGCCCGTCTCGCACTCTGTCCACGTTCAACCAGAAGGAGTCCCATGACCCCAACGAACGACCGCTGGACCACCAACTTCCACCTGGCACCTCGCCAGGGATGGCTCAACGACCCAAACGGCCTCTGTCAGCTTCACGGCACCTATCACGTGTTCTATCAGGCGGACCCCACCTGGCCGGCTCCCGGAAAGAAGGGCTGGGGGCACTTCGCGAGCCGCGACCTGGTGCGCTGGGAGGACCTGGGCGAGCCCCTCGTCCCCTCCATACCCGAGGATGCCGATGGTGTCTACTCGGGATCGGCACTCGTGGTGCCGGGCGGCGCCCCGGACGGCAGCGACCTCCTTCGCCTCTACTACACCGGCAACGTGAAGTACGAGGGCGATCACGTCCACACCGGGCGTGACGCCAACCAAATCATGATCACGAGCGAGGATGGCATTTCGCCTTCGGAGAAGGAAGTCCTCCTCCGCCCCGAGGACTACCCCTCCGACCTCACGCGCCACGTGCGCGACCCCAAGGTCTGGGTGCAGGATGGTCATTACTACATGGTGCTTGGCGCCCGTCGCTCGGATGACGTTGGCGACGTGATTCTCTACGAGTCCTCCGACGCCGTGGCATGGACCTATCGCGGGCGCATAGAGTCCGCGCATCCCTTTGGCTACATGTGGGAATGCCCCAACGTCATCCAGCTGGACGGGCGGGACTACCTCGTGGTGTGCCCGCAGGGTCTTCCCAGCGAGCAAACGCGCTGGCAGAACCTCTATCAGGCGGGGTACTTCCCGCTACCCCAGGGCGTGCTTGAGACCGAGCGGGTTGACGAGGCAAGTTTCGTCGAACTCGACTGGGGCTTCGACTTCTATGCGCCGCAGGTCTTTGAGGACGAGAAGGGCCGCTGCATCCTCATCGGCTGGATGGGGATGCCGGACGCCGAGTACACCTCGGCCCCCGAGGGCCTTGCCTGGTGCCACTGCCTCACCGTGCCACGCGAGGTCACGGTTGGGGAGGACGGGCTTCTTTGCCAGTGGCCGGTCGCCGAGATAGACGGCCTACGCGGCTTTGCTCAGCCCGTGAGTCCCACTGCTGGGGCGATTCTCCCCCATCACCACGCCGACATCGAGCTTGTCGGCATCGAGGGCGATCTCGAGATGGGCCTCGACGGCCTGCTCGAGCTTACCTTCTCCGCTGGCGAGGGCATGCTGAGAATGACGTTCATCAACGAGGCGGCGGCCCTGGGCCGCACCGAACGCGTGATGCCGCTTTCGGCCTTACGCGAGCTTCGCGTGCTGGTGGACGGCTCCACCGTGGAGGTCTACGTAAACCACGGCAAGGCGGTCCTCTCCACCAGGTGGTTTCCCACTGCCGACACGCTGCTGGTCACCCTGCATGCCGCCTGCGAGAGCGCACGCTCCTGGGAGATGGGTGGCGAGCCTCCGCGCGCGTGACGTCCTCGCGGCGCGAGACGCCCTATGCGCGACGTCCATCGTGCGGCGCCCTACGCGAGGCACCTGGCGCGTGACGCCCGCCGCGTGACGCCCGAAGGTCCCTCTCGTACGGGTTTTCCTCCACAGCCCACGCTCCGGCGTCATTTTGGCGCCGAAGCGTATTCTTTGGACGTGAACGCTGCGGGAACGCGCCCTCCGGCGAGAAAACGGCGCCGGAGCGGGGACTTCATACGGAATCCCGATCGAGAAGGGCCTTCCGGCGTCGAAATGGCGCCGGAGCTAGGGTTTCGGCCGCACTTGCTGTTGGAATGCGCCCTTCGGCGAGAAAACGGCGCCGGAGCCGCGATTATAGCGGGATTCTCGCTAAGGAGTGGCTTCCGGCGTCAGAACCTCGCCGGAAGGAGGGTTACCGACGGGATTCCGTTCGAGAAGCGCCTTCCGGCGTCGAAATGGCGCCGGAGAGGAGGCTTCGTGCGCCGTCGCTGCAAAACCCTGCCTTCCGGCGCCACCTCTACGAATACGTGACCCTCACGGTTGGCGAGATCCCATTCATGGCGTTGGAGTTGACCACCACATAGAGGTAGCGATGCACCGACCTTCGCAGGTTGTTGAGGGTGTGGGCGCTTCTCGGATCGGCAACGGTACCCGTGGCGGCGGTCGCAAGCATGAGGTCCGTCCCTGCGGCAATCCCCTGGTCGTGGTCCATGTAGTAGTCGTCCACGCTGAAGTCCGAGAGGACAACCCCGTCAAAGCCCCACTCGTCACGCAACAGCCCGGTCTGGAGGTCCTCTCGGCCACCGCCCCAGGTGTTCCCAAGGAAGCTGTAGCAGCTCATTATCGAGAGTGGCACATTCACCTCGGCCTGGGTCTGCTCTCCCGTCGACACATCAAGCACGGGCACGGCATTCCGCATGGGCGACTTGACCACCATCTCGAACGGCCGGGCGTAGATCTCGCGGACAGCCTGCTCTGTGGCCCAGGTGCACAGATGCTCCCTGCGGCCGGTCTCCTGGTCGTACACGCAGAAGTGCTTGAGCATGTTGACCATGCCACGCGAGGCGCCGCCGTCAAGCATAGCCCGGGCAAGGGACCCCGTAAGCAGCGGGTCTTCCGAGTAGTACTCGTAGTTCCTTCCCGAGAAGGGCGAGCGATGCATGTTGATGGCCGGACTCCACCAGCCAAAGATGCCGGACGAGAGGGACTCCTCGCCTACCGCCTCGCCCATGCTGCGCAGCAGGTCCACGTCCCAGGTCTCCGCAACCAGATACTCGCTCGGCCACACGCAGTGCGAGCCGCCGCGCTCCATGCCACCCATCGCCACCGGCGAGTCGTCCCAATCGGTGGCGGGCTTGCCAACGGAGTCGATCTTCTCGCCAGCATTGGTGCACACGAGGGCAACCATGTCGCCAGGTGAAAGCTGGTCGAGAAGCATGTCCCACAGGGGATCGTCGAAGTCGCGACCCCTCAGGTCGATGAGCGAGACCCCGTTCTCGGCACCGATCTCTGGCACCGTCGTCGCCCCGTCGTCCTCCGCCTCCGCGTCGTACATGGAAAGCGTCACACCCACCGATGCCGCAGTCTTGTCCCGCGCAGGCACCGGGAAGCTCCCCGCCATGTCATTGCGGGTGAGAAGCACCGGCGTTCCCCCGCCGGCAGCGGGAGCCTGGTCGTCGAAGTACTCGTCGAGGTCGGAGAAGCGCGCGAAAACGTCCGCACCAGTCGCGTCATCGGTCTGGTAGCGCTTCTCGTCCAGATCGAGCGTACGCGCCTCCACCACATGGTGGGAGTCTGTGCGGAGAGACACCTGGTATGAGCCTGCGGCAAGCGCCCAGCAGCCGTCCGCCGCAGACCAGCTTGCCATCTGACGCACCGGCCAGCTCAGCTCGAGCGTCTGGGACGCGCCGGGCGCAAGTTCGTTGGTCTTCGCGAAGGCGACAAGTGCCACCGCGCTCTTCTCGACGGAGCCGTCCCATGGGGCACTCACGTACGCCTCGACAACGTCCTTGCCCGAGAGCTTCCCGGAATTGGTGACCCGCGCCGAGAGCACGACGTCCTCGCCGTCCAGACGACAGTCGAGGAGCGACCATGAGAAGCTCGTGTACGAGAGGCCGTAGCCAAAGGGGAAGGTCACGGCGCCGTCGTAGTCGGTTGCCCCCATCACCGCGGCCGTCTCGAAGTAGCGATAGCCAACGTAGACGCCCTCGAGGTACTCCACGAAGCGCGCGCCGTCGCCTGTGGTTTCGTTGCCGGGATAGAAGTCGTGGATGTCGGTGTAGCGATGCTCGCCCATAGTGTTGAAGCTTGGGGAAAGGCGCATGTCCCGAGCCCAAAGGTCGCAGGTGCGGCCACAGGGGTTACGCCTCCCACAGAGGAGCTCGCCCACCACCTCCGCACCCACCGCACCGGGAAAGCCCACGTGGAGCAGCGCGTCAACCTGGTACGGGCTCCCTTCCTCGACAAGCGGCCCCACCTCGAGCGTAGTTCCCGTGTTGAGAAGAACCACCACATGGTCGGCGGTCTCCCTCGCACCCGCGATGAGGCTCAGCTCCTCCGCCGTGAGCTGGAGGGAGTGCTGCCCTTCTGCGTAGTTCGCTGTCTCCTCGTTGGGAACAAACGACGAGAAGCGCTCGTCTGCCAGCGCGGCGTTGAGGTCGAGCGAGAGGTCGTACCCCTCTCCGCTCGCCCGGCCGAGCACCACCACGGCAACCGTCTCGGAGACGCTCGCGCGCACGTCCTCCGGATAGCTCGACCACGGCAGCTCCCCGATGTAGTACGTGGTTGTGGCACGTACATCCAACGTCTGGATGCCTCCGCGGGGACGGTCCTGCGCGTGGGCGGAAAGCCATTCGTGGACGGTGGGGTTGACCTCGAGACCCCCCTCGACCAAACCATCGTAGAAGCCCGTGCAGACCGCGTCTGCCGCGACCGAGCCTGCGCCGTAGCCGCCAAGGAGCGGGTCCTCCGCAGAGCGCCCCAGAAGGCTCACCGCACATCCCTCCGTCAGGGGCAGCACGCCGTTGTTTGCCAGAAGCACCACGCCCTCTGCCTCAATCGTGCGCGCGACCTCGTGCGATGCGAGAACCGCCTCGTCAAGCGACCCATAGGCGGGGGTGTAGTACGCGCTGTTCCACCCAGCGGTTACACTGGCATCAAGCGCCTCGACGCTCTGAACGCTGCGGACCTTCTCGGCGCCCTCGCCGCCTTCCTGTGGTTGCGTGGCGGCACAGCCCGCTTGTGCAAAGGCTGCAAGCGCACTGGCAGCAAACCCGAGCGCCTGACGACGTGTGACATCCCGCATCTTGACCCCTCACCAAACCCAGCAGAAGCTCTCTCATACTCCCATCGGCAAGGGTATCCGGCGTGCGGTCGCCAATCTCAGACGCGTCGCGATTGGTAGAGGAGTTAACGCAAAATGCCGCGCCCGCCGCGAGACACCTGGCGCGCGGCGCCTGAAGGCCTGTCTCGTACGGGTTTTCCTCCACAGCCCACGCTCCGGCGTCATTTTGGCACCGGAGCGTTTCCTTTGTGCGTGAGCGCTGCGAGAACGCGCCCTTCGGAGAGAAAACGGCGCCGGAGCCGCGATAATAGCGGGATTCTCGCTGAGAAGTGGCTTCCGGCGTCAGAACCTCGCCGGGAGGAGGGTTCCCGACGGGATTCCGTACGAGAAGCGCCCTCCGGCGTCGAAATGACGCCGGAGGGCCGTTTTCGTTCCCGCCTGTTGTCAAAGTCGGCCCTCAGGCGCCGACGAGAGGCGTATCGCCGACGCCGGCTGTTGCCGCCACTAGAAGTCCGCGTTGCCCACGGTGCGCGGATGCGGAAGCACGTCGCGGATGTTGTCGACACCCGTGAGGTACATGACCAGGCGCTCGAAGCCCAGGCCAAAGCCCGCGTGGTGGCAGCCGCCATAGCGACGCAGGTCAAGGTAGTACTTGTACTGCTCGGGATCCATCCCCAGCTCCTGGATGCGCTGCTCAAGCACGTCCAGTCGCTCCTCGCGCTGAGAGCCGCCGATAATCTCCCCAATGCCGGGTACCAGGCAGTCTGCTGCGGCAACGGTCTTGCCATCGTCGTTCAGGCGCATGTAGAACGCCTTGATGTCGCGCGGGTAGTCGGTCACGAACGTGGGGCGCTTGAAGTGCTTCTCGGTGAGGTAGCGCTCGTGCTCGGTCTGCAGGTCGACGCCCCAGGAGACGGGATACTCGAACATCGTGCCGGAGTTCTGTGCGTCCTCGAGGATCTTCACGGCATCGGTGTAGCTCACGCGCGCGAAGTCGCTGGAGGCAACGTGGACGAGGCGGTCCTTGAGGCCCTTGTCCACCCACTTGTTGAAGAAGTCCAGCTCGTCGGGGCAGTGCTCCATCACGTAGGTGATGACGTACTTGAGCATCTCCTCCGAGACGTCCATCTCGCCCTCGAGGTCGCAGAAGGCCATCTCGGGCTCGACCATCCAGAACTCGGCCGCATGACGGCGCGTGTTGGAGTTCTCGGCGCGGAAGGTGGGTCCAAAGGTGTATACGTCACCAAAGCTCATGGCGAAGTTCTCGGCCTGGAGCTGGCCGGACACCGTGAGGTTGGTCGCCTTGCCAAAGAAGTCCTGGCTGTAGTCGACCTTGCCGTCGTCGGTAAGCGGCGGGTTTGCGGGGTCGATGGTGGTCACGCGGAACATCTCGCCCGCGCCCTCGGCGTCCGACGCGGTGATGATCGGCGTGTTCACGTAGACGAAGCCGCGCTCCTGGAAGAAGCGGTGGATGGCGAAGGCCGCCACGCTGCGCACGCGAAAGACCGCGCGGAAGAGGTTGGTGCGGCTGCGCAGGTGCTGTTGGGTGCGGAGGAACTCGCGGGTCTGACGCTTCTTCTGCATGGGGTAGTCCGGCGCGGAGGCGCCCTCGACCGTGACGGACTCCGCCTGCAGCTCGAAGGGCTGCGGGCGGTCCGGCGTAAGCTCGAGCGTACCGCGCACGATGAGCGCCGCACCCACGTTCTGCGAGACGATTCCCTCGTAGGTCTCGTCTCCAAGGCGCTCGCGATTGACAACGACCTGCAGGTCCTTGAAGCAGCTGCCGTCGTTCAGGGTGACAAAGCCAAAGTTCTTCATGTCGCGGATGGAGCGCACCCAGCCCGCCACGGTAAGCTCGGTGCCACCCAGCTGGTCCATGTCCGCGTAGAGCGCGGCTATTCTCGTGCGGTTCAAAGGACGTCCTTCCTCTTGGAAATGTGTCATGCTCGTTAACCGTCCTATCTTATCGCGACGAGATGGCGCCGCATCCCTCATTCTCCTCACGAAAGGAGCCGCTGCCATGGACAATGCACGCGAGACAAACTACGAGCTTCTCGCCCAGCAGGTAGAGTCGCTCGCGGAGGGAACGCCCGGATGGTTGCCCGCCCTCGCGAACGTCGCCGCGCTCCTTGGCGAGACCCTGCCTGACATCAACTGGGTGGGCTTCTACGTCACGGCCAGGGATGCGGCAAGCGAGAAGGACCTTGTCCTCGGCCCCTTCTGGGGACGTCCCGCCTGCATGAGCATCCCCTATGGCGCAGGCGTCTGCGGAACGGCCGCCGAGACAAACGAGCCCCAGCTCGTGCCAGACGTCCATGCGTTCCCCGGCCACATCGCCTGTGACGCCGCGTCGCGCTCGGAGCTTGTGGTGCCCATCCATGCCACCGCCGCGGACGGCAGCGCCGCCGTCTGGGGCGTCCTCGACTGCGACAGTCCCATCCCCGCGCGCTTCTCGGCAGCAGACCTTGAAGGCTTCTCGCGCATAGTGAACGCACTGGAGAAGTCTGCGGACCTTCTCGGCCCCGCCGTGGCTCCCCCACGCCGATAGTCGCGTAGAATCTCTTGCGAGACGATCGTCACCACCGAGAGGAGACGTCAATGGAGGAGTACAAGCGCCAGTTCATCGACTTCATGGTCGAGAGCGAGGTGCTCAAGTTTGGCGAGTTCACCCTCAAGAGCGGCAGGAAGTCGCCGTTCTTCATGAACGCGGGCGCCTATGTCACGGGCTCGCAGCTCAAGCGCCTGGGCGAGTTCTACGCCAAGGCCATCCACGACAACTTTGGCCTTGACTTCGACGTACTCTTTGGGCCTGCCTACAAGGGCATCCCCCTTGCGGTCTCCTGTGCCATTGCCATGCACGACCTCTACGGCAAGGAGGTGCGCTACTGCTCCAACCGCAAGGAGGTCAAGGACCACGGCGCCGACAAGGGCAACCTGCTGGGAAGCGAGCTTAGGGACGGCGACCGCGTGGTGATGATCGAGGACGTCACCACCTCCGGCAAGTCCATCGACGAGACCTACCCCATCGTGACCGGCGCGGCAAAGGTCGAGGTCAAGGGCCTCATCGTCTCGCTCAACCGCATGGAGGTGGGCAAGGGCGGCAAGGTGAGCGCCCAGGAGGAGATCCAGGAGCGCTACGGCTTCCCCGTTGCGAGCATCGTAACCATGGCGGAGGTCGTCGAGGCGCTCGACGGCACCGTCATTACGCCGCAGCTCAAGGCCGCCATCGACGAGTACTACGAGAAGTACGGCGTAAAGTAGCACGCGACCACACGGCACAAAAAGGAAGCGCGGCGGGCCATTGGTCCGTCGCGCTTCTCGTTAGAGGCGGTCTCTCCACCGCCTACATGGGCATCGTGGGTGCCACGAAGGTGCGGGCCTGGTACTCGCGGTCCAGGTCGTAGAGGCCCTTGGGGTCGGAGCCAAAGAGCTCCATGTTCTTGACCATGTCGGAGGCGTTTGTCTCCTCCTCGCCCTGCTCCTTCACGAACCAGTCGAGCAGCTGCATGGTGCGGAAGTCATGCACGTCGTAGGCAGCCTGGTAGCACTCGTTGATCGAGGCCGTGATGTAGCGCTCGTGCTCGAGGCCGGCCTGGAGCGGGTCGAGGTCGTTCTCGAAGGTCTTGTCGGGCTCGGCGATGGCGGCCATCTTGACCTGGTAGTCGTTGTCCAGAAGGTAGCGGCGGAGGATCTTGGCGTGTGCGACCTCCTCCTGCACCTGGATCATGTACCAGTTCGCGAAGCCCTTGAGGCCGCGATCCTCGTAGTAGTCGGCAAAGGTGAGGTAGAGATAGGCGGAGTAGAGCTCCTTGTTGATCTGTGCGTTGAGGATGTCGCCGACCTTCTGGTCGAGTGCCATGGCAAACCCTTCCTTCCTGCCCTGTGGGCATGTGAGCCTGTGTGCCATGGAATGAGTTTACCCTGTGCGCCTAAAGCCAGTCCCGTGACACGCCACCGTCACACGAAGAGGCCGATGAACGCGCAGAACGCCGCCCCGAGGCACATGGTGACCGGGAGGGTGACAAACCACGAGGTCACAATCTTGCGCGCCGTCACCCATCGCACGCCGGCGCGACGCTTGGCACTGCCGGCGCCCATGATGGAGGTGGTGACCACCTGCGTGGTTGAGACGGGCGCGCCCAGGGCGGTCATGGTCTCGATGGCAATGGCCGTTGCCATGTTCGCCACGAAGCCGATGGAGGGCTCCAGGCGAAAGACCCCGCGCCCCAGCGTCTTCATGATGCGCTGGCCGCCGATCGCCGTGCCGAGCGCCATGGTGGCGGCGCAGAAGAGCTTGACCCACAGCGGAACTCCGTCTCCCTGCCCAAGCAGCCCCTCCGTGGTGAGCGCCAGCGTGATGATGCCCATCGTCTTCTGGGCGTCGTTCGAGCCGTGGCTGTACGCCATGAAGGCGGAGGAGACAATCTGAAGCCGATGGAAGAGGCCGTTCGCGTTCGCCGGAGTCCAGTTCGCGAAGAGCTCGAAGACCAGCCGCATGAAGGCGAAGCCCAGGAGGAACCCGATGAGCGGCGAGGTGAACAGGGGGATGACGACCTTCTCGGCAACGCCTTGCCAGCTCACGTCCGAAAAGCCGTGCGTGTAGGCGATGGTCGCGCCGATGAGACTGCCGATAAGCGCGTGCGACGAGGAGCTTGGAACCGTGAGCCACCAGGTGAGGAGGTTCCAGAAGATGGCGCCGAGCAGCGCGGCGAGAATGACGTAAAGCTCAAGCTGCACGTCGACGAGCCCGCTCGAGATGGTGCGCGCAACGCTCTCGTTGGTGAGGGCCCCCACGAAGTTCATGACGGCAGACATGGCGATTGCCGTACCGGGCGAGAGGGCGCGCGTGTAGACCGTGGTGGCGATGGAGTTGGCCGTGTCGTGGAAGCCGTTGATGAGCTCGAAGGCGAATGCGGCAACGAGCAGTGTGACGAGAAGGGCGCTAGGCATTCTTCACGACCACGCCCTGGACGATGTTGCCCACGGACTTGCAGCAGTCGAGGGCGGCCTCCATCCTCTCGAGGAGCATGACCCACTTCAGGGTCTCCATGGGGTCGGTCCCCGCGAAGAGGTCGCCGAGGGCCCCGCGGTAGACCACGTCGCCCTCGTCCTCGAGCGTCCCCACGGACCTCACGCGCTCCATGACCACGGGGTCCTTGTGGAAGTTGGGGAGGTGGTCGAAGAGCTCGCCCAGCTGGACGCACGCGCTCGCGGTGAGGTCCGCCATGCGAATCGCCTCGGGGTGCATCTCCTCGACGCGGAAGAGCTCAAAGCGGCGGGAGGCGCCCTCCATCTGGTCGACCACGCCGTCCATCGTTCGCGCGAGCATCGCGATGTCCTCGCGGTCGAAGGGGGTCACGAAGGACCCGTAGAGCTCGGTGAGGATCTTTGCGACGTGGTGGTCGCAGTCGACCTCGTACTCCTTCATCTTTGCGACAAGGTCGCGCGACTGGGGGTAGTTGCGCACGAGCGTTGCGTAGTCCTGGCCGACCTCGGCGATCTTGTGGCCAAAATCCGCAAGGAGCCCGTAGAAGACGTCTTCCTTATGCTTGACGCGACTCAATGGCGTATCCCTTCATGCGAGGTGCTGCTCAGTTGGGCAGGCGGCGGGGCCTTTCGTTCTCCCACAGCTGTCTGCCCTGGCAACCGCGAGCATGTTAGCAGTTTGTAAGCTACCAGCAGCGAAGCGATGCATACCGTCTGCCGATTGACGCAATACAAACGAAACATTTTGCTTGTCGGAGACGCTCGGCTATGCTCGGTTTTGCGATTGGCGAGACGACCGGCAACCAGCTACGGGAGAGGGCATCGAATGACCAGGCTCATGGAGTACCTGCTCGACCCACGGACCGCCGTGGTCTTTGACATAGACGGCGTGCTTGCGGTCTACGAGTTTGGCGACCTCTGCCACAGCGCCTGCCCGGACGAGGACTGGGAGGAATACGTCCGGACGCACGACCCCTATGCCAGCTCGCGTCCCGTCCCACAGATCCAACGCTTCGTTCGGGACAAGGGCACGGGGCGCGTGTGGGCATGCTCTCAGGCGAGCGACGTCGAGGCCCCTGGCAAGCGGGCCTTCGTCACGCGCTGCTACGGGCTTGCCCCCAGCCACGTGGTGACGGTGGCGCAGAAGGCCGAGAAGGTCGAGTTCCTCCGCCAGCTGGCAGGAGAGCTGGGTGTCCCCGAGAGCCGCGTCGCCCTCGTGGAGGACACGGTGAAGACGCTCGACCTTGTCGACCAAGAGACCGGCTGCGTGACGGTGCACGTCTCCTCGTTCTTCGACTACGGAATGTAGCCCCCGCACGAAACCCAACCGCACGCCTAGGGCCTGGTCGTGTGGACCTCTCGCTCCGTGCCGTCCGCGTCAGAGATAATCTCGACCCAGCGCTCGATGCGCTCCCCGTCGAGCAGGCGGGCGGCCTCCTCGATCTTGTCGGCGAGAAGGTCGAGGGACTCCGGCGAGACAGAGCCCGTTTCTGCCTGAAGCGCAAGCGCCCGGGCAACATCTGCGCAGCCGCGAAGCTCGTCTTGTGGGTTTTCCAAGGTATCACCTGCTACATAGCGCCGTTTGCCTGATGGGGACAAGATTATTCCATTTTTGAATGTTGTGCGCTGGGGTCTACATTCCGGCGCATGTACGAGATTGCCGACAGACTCGTGGGAAAGGTCCTCCGCAAGCTGAGGATGGAGTCCGGCCTGAAGCAGAATCAGGTCGCGGATCGACTTGGCACCAGCCAGTCCATGATCTCGAAGTTCGAGTCTGGCGAGCGCTCGCTCCACCTGGGCGAGGTCTATGCCTATGCCGAGGCGCTGGGTACCTCTCCCCAGCGCATCCTGCGCGAGGTGTGGGAAAGCCGAAATCCCCCGCACGGCAACTGAGGCCAGGAGCCCAGAGATTACGCTCCTCGACGCAGCCGGTTACCGACCGCGCTACCCTAAGCTGGGAAGCCACCAGGCATCGGGCGATTCACGGGGAGCCGCATGGACAGGGGAACACACGCCACGGGAACGCGGCTCATGCGCATAGCCGATGCACAGCGCCTCATTGATAGCACCGCCGATCCCCTCCCCCATCTGCTCACGCCCGCAGAGCTTGCACAGGCAACGGCGCGCGAGAACCCCGCCGAGTACGTTGCCGGGCACCTCGCCGCAAAACGCGCGGCGCAAGACGCCCTGTCGCAGCTTCTTCCTGCGGGAATGCCCGTCGATCCCCTCCAGATCGAGACGACTGACGCGCCATCGGGCGCACCTGCCTGCACAGTCACTGGAGGCCTGGCGGCCGCCATGGCGGCACGCGGCATAGGAGCGCCGCGAATCTCCATCACAAACGAGGCCGGCACGGCGCTGGCAACAGCCGTCGCCTGGTCCCCCGCCTTAGGGGGCGAGGAGGCGTGATCTTTGACCAGCCGCTTGCCATAGGTGGCCTCACGCTCAAGAACCGCCTGGTCATGGTGCCCGTTGCCACGGGAAAGGCAGACGCACGCGGAGAGATTACCCAGGCACTCTGCGAGCACTATGCCGCACGTGCGCGCGGAGGCCACCTTGGTCTCGTCGAGTGCGGGCATCACTTTGTCTGCGAGGAGGGTCGCGCCACCGCGCGCCAGGCATCCATCGCGAGCGACGGGGACGTCGAGGGCCTCAGGCGCGAGGCCGCAGCCGTGCACGAGCAGGACACGCCCGTATTTGTGCAGCTCTCGCATGCGGGGTCTGCCGCAACGCAGGAGCTCACGGGCTCGCAGCCCCTGGCACCTTCTGCCGTCACCTGCCCCGGGGCAAAGGTGGGACACCCCCTTCCCCGCCCCATGGACGCAGACGACATCGCCCGCGTACCTCAGCTCTTCTCGGCCGCGGCACGCCGTGCCCGTGCGGCGGGCTTCGACGGCGTCGAGATACACGCAGCCCACGGGTACCTCTTGGACCAGTTCCTCTCGCCCCTCACCAACCATCGGCGCGATTCCTACGGCGGCCCGCTTGAGAACCGAGCCCGCCTCCTCGTGGAGGTCATCTCCGCGGTCCGCGCCGAGCTTCCGTCGGGCTACCCGGTCTCCGTGCGCCTGGGCGGCTGCGACTACCTCCCCGAAGGCAACACCATCGCCGATGCCGTCGAGCTGGCACGCATGGCGGAGGCAGCCGGCGCAAGTCTCATCTCGGTCTCGGGCGGCATGTGCTACTACGGGAGACCCGGCTTCGAGGACACCCCCGGTTGGTTCTCGGACTCTTCGACCCCCATCCGTGCGGCCGTGTCAGTGCCGGTGCTCCTGGCGGGCGGCATCCGGACGGGCGCCGCCGCGGAGTCCCTCCTCGAGCAGGGCGCCTGCGACCTTGCAGGCATTGGTCGTGCGATACTGAACAGGCCCGCGTTGGCACGGCGCGAGACCACCAAGCTCCGCGCTGCCTGCGACCGTGCGGCGGCATCCCAAAGATAGCGAGCAGGCCGAAAGGCCGAGGAGGAAAGATGGACGAGAGCGACATGAAGCTTGCGGAGCAGCTGCGCGAGCAGCTCGAGGCGAGCGGGGAGAAGACGGCGTTCGACACGCCGGCGGCAGACGCGCAAGGAGGCGAGCAGGACGACGCCAGCAGCCTTGTGGAGGGGCCGTTCGCCCAAGCCATGGCAGCATACCGCCAGGCAAAGCGCTCGGGAGACGCCGAGGCCACGGCGGCCGCCGAACGCCACCTCCAGGACGTGGTGCGCGCCGAGCTTGCGGGCGGAGTCGAGCCCTGCTCGGGGGACGAGCGATGAGCGCCGCCGCTGCCGGAGGCGCCTCCGAGCCCACCCCCGTCGACCTCGGTCCCAACGGGCCTGGCTCACTGGGACGCCTCATCCCCTGGCCGGACGACGAGACCTACCCCAACATCCCCGCCGAGGACGCGCTCGAGCTCTTCCTCGGGTGGGTCGAGTCGCGCGGCATGCAGCTCTGGGACCACCAGGAGGAGGCCCTTCTCGACCTTGCGTCAGGCGACCACGTGATCTTGGGCACCCCCACCGGCTCGGGCAAGAGCATGGTGGCCGTGGGCATGCTCTTCATAGCAAACTGCACGAACCGCCGCGCCTACTACACAGCACCCATAAAAGCGCTGGTCAGCGAGAAGTTCTTCAACCTGGTCGACCTTCTCGGCAAGGACAACGTGGGCATGATCACGGGCGACGTGGTGATCAACAGCGATGCGCCCGTCATCTGCTGCACCGCCGAGATCCTTGCCCAGGACGCACTCCGCTTTGGCGAGCACGCCGACATCGGCTGCGTGGCCATGGACGAGTTCCACTTCTACAGCGACCGCGATCGCGGCTGGGCCTGGCAGGTGCCGCTCCTTGCGCTTCCCCACACGCAGTTCCTTCTCATGTCAGCCACCCTGGGCGACGTCACGGACATCGCCAATGCGCTGGAGGAGCACACCGGACGCGCCGTCGACCAGGTGCTCGACGCACCAAGGCCGGTGCCGCTCTCGTACGAGTTCGTCGAGACGCCGCTCGAGGGCACCGTGGAGCTGGCGCTTCGCGATGGTGACGCGCCTCTCTACATCGTGCACTTCTCGCAGGAGGCCGCCCTCAAGAGCGCGCAGGCGCTCTCGAGCTATGGCGTCTCCTCCAAGGAGCAGCGTGAGGCCCTGAAGGAAGCCGTCAAGGGGGTGCGCTTCACCACCACCTTTGGCAAGACCCTGAAGCGCCTCGTCCTCACGGGAGTGGGCGTGCACCACGCCGGCATGCTGCCGCGCTACCGGCTCCTGGTGGAGAAGCTCGCCCAGCAGGGACTGCTCCCCGTGATCTGCGGCACCGACACGCTCGGCGTGGGCATCAACGTCCCCATCCACACCGTGCTTCTCACCCAGCTCACCAAGTTCGACGGGCGCCACATGCGCCGCCTCAACGCGCGCGAGTTCCACCAGATTGCAGGTCGCGCGGGGCGTGCCGGCTTCGACACCGAGGGGCGCGTCATCGCAGAGGCCACCGAGTACGACATCGAGCGTGCCAAGGCACTCGCCAAGGCCGGTGGCGACCCCAAGCGCGCCAGAAAGATCAAGGTGAAGACCCCGCCATCGGACTTCGTGGGCTGGAACAAGCAGACCTTCGAGCGCCTCATCGCGGCGGAACCCGAGAAGCTCCGCCCGCGCCTGCGCATCACGCACTCCATGGTCCTCGCCGAGATCGAGCAGGGCGGGGACGCCTGGGCGCGCACGCACAAGCTCATAGAGGACTCGGCCCAAACCCCCGAGGAGAAGGCCGCCCTCTCGCAGCGCACCGACGAGGTCTTTGCGACCCTCATCGACGCCGGCGTGGTTGAGCGGCGCGAGGAGGAGGATGGCACCACCTCCTACCTGCTCACCGTTGACCTCCCCGAGGACTTTGCACTGGACCAGCCCCTCTCGCCGTTCCTTCTCGCCGCAATCGAGCTCCTGGACCCCGAGAGCGAGACCTACGCACTGGACCTCATCTCGATGGTCGAGGCCACGCTCGAGGACCCGCCGCAGATCCTGCGCGCACAGGAGCGGGAGGCGCGAGGCGCGGCCATTGCCGCCATGAAGGCCGAGGGCATCGAGTACGAGGAGCGCATGGAGCGCGCCCAGGAGGTCACCTACCCCAAGCCGCTCGAGGACCTTCTCGACGCCGCCTTCGCGGAGTACTGCGAGAAGGTCCCCTGGGCAAGCGACTACTGCCTGCGGCCAAAGAGCGTCCTGCGCGACATGGTCGAGACGGCAAGCGACTTCAAGACCTACATCGGCCGCTACAAGATCGCCCGCTCGGAGGGCACGCTGCTGCGATACCTCTCTGACGCCTACCGCGTGCTCGACCGCACGATTCCCGCCGAGAAGCGAGACGAGCGCCTGGACGACATCGTGATCTGGCTCAGGTTGGTCGTGCGCACCACGGACTCCTCCCTCGTCGACGAGTGGGAGGGCGCCGGAACCCAGGACGGCGCCGCGATTGCGGCGCCCAGCGTGGACGAGGTCGTCCACGACAGACGCGGCCTCACCCTGCTCGTGCGAAACGCGCTCTTCGCCCGCGTGCGCCTGGCGGCGTTGGGGAAGGTCGAGGAGCTGGGCGACCTCGACGCAGACTGGGGCTACCGCTCCGTCGTGTGGCAGCAGGCGCTCGACGCCTTCCACGCCGAGCACGAGCAGGTCCTTCTCGACGCAGACGCCCGCTCCTCCGCCTACCTCGACATCGACGAGAAGGACGAGAAGACCTACCACGTCTGGCATGTGCACCAGGTGTTCCGCGACTCCGACGACGACCACGACTTTGGCATCTGGGGCGACGTCGACCTCGATGCCACGCAGGACGAGGGCGCGGTGGTCTTCAAGGCCTACCGAGTGGGCTTCGTAGACACGGTCGCCTAGGCAATCTGCCGTTCAGGGGCGCGGGACGCACATCCCGCGCCTTTCTCGTCCGCGTGGGCGTCCAGGCGGGTAGAACCATTGCGTAGGGCAACGCGCGGGCGTTGTCCCCGGCTTGCACACAAGGGAGGACGCCATGGCAGAGACAAACCAGACCTACCAGGACCTCGGGTACGACAAGATCTTTGTGTCGCTGGACGGCACCGAGCGCCAGTCCAAGGTGCTCCACCGCGCCATCGTGATGGCTGCGAACGACAACGCAGAGCTCTACATTGGCCACGTGATCGACTCGACCGCACTCGAGACCGCAGGCACCTATCCCGTCGACCTCATACCCTCTCTCGAGAAGGACTTCCGCGAGTCAATCGCCGACCAGGTTGCCGAGGCAGAGGCGGAGCCGCAAATCAAGAGCGTCAAGGTCATCGTGAAAGCGGGGCGCATTCGCGAGACCCTGAAGGACGACATGCTGGACGTGATCAAGCCCGACCTCGTGATCTGCGGCGCGCGTGGGCTCTCGTCCATCAAGTACGCAATTCTCGGCTCCATTTCCACCTTCCTCACGCGTTCCACGACCTGCGACGTGCTCGTTGTGAAGTAGCACGGCCTCGAAGCGCCTTTGACCGTTCACGGATTTCTTGGGTACCTTCGCGGCATCCCACATAAATCCCACAGCTTGTTCCACTCTCTGTGATCCAACTGCTCCTCTTTAGGATAATGGCTGGTAGACGGCGTACTTCTCGTTGCGGCCCCTCGCGCTCGGAGGGGCCGCAACCCTATATGACGACTTGAGACTTTTGCAGGAAACGTGATACCTCTCTTTTCGCGCTAAGGTTATCTAGCTGCGCTCTTGCCACATTTGCAGGCGCCTGCCCTATACATCGGCCACGGAGGTAACCTTTGTCGTTCTCGTCTACAGCCCGCACCGGAGTCCTTGCCATCGCGCTCGCTGGCGCCATGACGCTCGGCGTTGGGGCTGCAAAGCCTGCCGTCGCATGGGGTGAGACGCTCGAGGACCTCCAGGCAAAGGTCGAGCAGACCAACGACGCGCTCAACACCGCAAACGACAAGGTTGCCCAGCTCCAGCAGCAGATTGATGACAACCAGCAGCGCATTTCCGAAATAGAGGCACAGCTTCCCGACGCGCGCGCCACGGCGGCGCAGAGCATCCGCGCCCAGTACAAGATGCAGCAGGGATCCCAGGGCCTCGTCGAGATGATCCTCTCGTCCGACAGCTTCTACGACTTCCTGTCTACCATCCAGTTCCTGGACTCCGTCACCTCGTACAACACCGACCAGATCCAGTCTCTCGTGGACCTCACCGACGAGCTCTCGAACACGCAGCTGGACCTCGATGCGCAGCTTGCCCAAGCCGAGACTGAGCGTCAGAACGCCCAGGACGCCCTCGATTCAGCAGTGGCAGCGCGTACGGCGCTGCAGCAGCAGATGGCCGAGGAGCAGGCAGCGCAGCAGGCTGAGGCCGAGGCGGCGCTGCAGCAGGCGGCGCAGAGCGAGGGCCAGACCTTCCAGACAGAGTCGGGTAACACGGCAACGGTCGAGGTGCCTCAGTCTTCCAGCAGCTCCTCCAGTAGTTCGGGCACAAGCGACTCGAGTTCGAGCACAAGCGACTCCGCCGACGACGTCAACTGGCAGAACAGCAAGGACGGCTTCGTGGCACAGTGGGGCGCCCGCATCGACGCATATCTAGCCGGCTCCCCCCTTGCGGGCTACGGAAGCACCTTTGCCGCCGCCGCCTGGGACTACGGCGTTGATCCGCGGCTCTCTCCCGCCATCTCCGCGGTTGAGAGCAGCAAGGGGCGTTACTGCGCCTATCCCCACAACGCCTGGGGCTGGGGCAGCGTGAGCTGGGGCAGCTGGGAGTCGGCAATCTACGCTCACACTGCAGGACTTGCCTCCGGTTATGGCGGATACCTCACCTACACGATGGCCAAGAAGTACTGCCCGCCCAATTCCTCGGCGTGGTATTCCTCCGTCGCCGCCAACATGGCGGCAATCTAGCGGCTGCCCCGAAGCACAGCTGGCGTCCAGGGGACGGCTGTAGGGCAATTGGCTGTTTTTCGGGCGGTTTGAGCAGAGGCCGGCAATCGGTTTTGCATCGAACTCCGCTACGTTGCACTTTTTTCGGCACCGACTGCGCTGAACTGCCCTCCGTTACATGAGGTTTCCAGAAGGGCTCGAGTAGCGTACCTATCATGCATACTACATATTGCATGTTACTTTCAATTAACCACTACATGTATTCGTCACTACTTGGGGCATCGCTAAAACCTCATGTAATGGAGGGCAGTTCGATGCAGCCGGGGCTGAATTAGTGCAACGAAGGGCAGTTCGATGCAGCAGTCACGCCCCATCGGCCTACGCAGTGAGGTACACCATCGCAAGCACCAGCGCGAAGCCCGCTAGATCCGCTGCCGAAAAGCTCGTGCCAAGCCACAGCACCGAGGTAACCGTCGCCGTAAGCGGCTCGATGGTACCCAGAAGGCTCGCGCGCATCGACCCGGCATCCTTGACGCCCTGCAGATAGAGGGCATATGCACCAAAAGTGCCTACGACCACCATGAACACAAGCAGCGCAACGGCGGGCGCATCAAACTGAGGCATGTGCTCCCAGGGACGATATGCCACGAGCAAGATGACGCCTGAAAAAAGAAACGCCAGCCCATTCACCACGAAGTTCCCCCACTTCGCAAGCTGACGGGCAGGCAGGATAGAAAGGCAGGCCGAGGCGGCGGCACAGAGAAGCCCCCACACGAGACCTCCCAGGGGAAGGCTGAGCTGCCCAGGATTGCCTCCGGTTGCCAGTAGATAGGTCCCTACTAGGGCAAAGACCACGCCCAACACCTCTCGACGCTTAGGCGCACGCCGCATCTTCACGCACACGTAGGTAAGGACGGCAAGCATCCCCAGGCTCTGCATGACCGTGGCAGTGGCGGAGTTAGTCCAGTGGATGGCCTCGAGATAAGCCACCTGAGAGAAGAGAATGGCTCCAAGGCTCACGCCAAAGATGCCCACCAGCGAGCGCGGGTCGTGCAGCACGCGAGTGACCTGCCCCTTATTGGTTATCCGCGCAGCAGCAAGGAAGAGCCAGCATGCCGCCAGCTCGCGGAAGCACGCGAGCCAAAGCGGATCGACCGCATAAGCGTCCATGAGAAGCTTTGAGGCGGTACCGTTGATGCCCCAGAAGGTGCCGCCAACGAGGGTGCAAACGACCCCGCGCAAAACGCGCTTGCGGCGCTGCTCGTCACTGAGCGGCATTTCCTCTGTCATCAAACAGTCCTCGCCTTTCTCGGATGAGACAAAGGAACTGTCCCTTTGTCTCACTTGGCTCTCAGCGACATGTGATTCTACAGCGGAACGCCGCCATGCCAGCGTTCCAGTCTGCATCCCCAAGAAAACGGGCACCATACCATGCGTGTTAAGCTTTTTCAGAACATCGGAATCGGCGGCTGCGAAAGCAGGCGGGCAGAAGCCCCACTCGAACTCACCCGCAGCCGCGAGGAGGAACCATGGCATCTCAAGACATCCCTACGGCATCCGAGCGCGATTTCCTCGAGCCCGAACCATCCCTTGCCCCCGGCAGCGTGCACGCAGGCTTCGAGGTGGTCTCCGCAACCCCCGTCCCCGAGGTCTCCGGCACCATCTACGTGCTGCGCCACCAGGCGTCGGGCGCTCGGGCGATGTGGATCGCGTGCGCCGACACCAACAAGTCCTTCTCGATCGCCTTCAAGACGCCGCCTGCGGACGACACCGGGGTCTTCCATATCATCGAGCATTCCGTGCTCTGCGGCTCTGAGGCCTATCCCGTGAAGGAGCCTTTCGTCAACCTGCTCAAGACGTCCATGCAGACCTTCTTGAACGCCCTCACCTTCCCGGACAAGACCATGTACCCGGTGGCGTCCACCAACACGGCCGACCTTGAGAACCTCATGGGCGTCTACCTGGACGCAGTCCTTCACCCCGCGATCTACCATCGGCGTCGCATCTTCGAGCAGGAGGGCTGGCACCTCGAGGCGGCAGACGACGGCTCGCTCTCATACAACGGGGTGGTCTTCAACGAGATGAAGGGCGCCCTCTCAGACCCAGACGAGGTCCTCGGCCTGGCCCTCTCCCGCGCCCTCTTCCCCCAGAGCCCCTACCGCTTCGAGTCCGGCGGTGCCCCGCGTGCCATCCCCACCCTCACCTACGAGGGCTTCCTCGACGCGCATGCCCGCCACTACGCGCTTCCCAACAGCTACACCATCCTCTACGGCGACATGGACATCGACCGTGAGCTGGCCTTCATCGACGAGCGCTTCCGTGGGGCAGAGAATCGCCAGGCCGGCGCGCCAAATCCGCTCCCGCTCCAGTCGGCTGTCGCCGCCGCCCCGGTGAAGGTCCAGATGGCTACCACTCCCGACAACGCCGCAGTTGGTTTGGCGTATGTGGTCGCCACGTCCGACCAGCGCGAGCGCGTGCTTGCCGTGGACGTGCTGCTCGACGCCCTCTGCGGCTCCAACGAGGCTCCGCTCAAGCGCCGCGTCCTCGACGCGGGCCTCGCCGATGACTTCCAGGCGGCGCTCATCGACGGCGTTGCCCAGCCCGAGGTGGTCTTCCAGCTCAAGGGTGCCCACGATGACGTGGCCGCACGCTTCCGCGAGCTTATCGAGGACTCCTGCCGCGAATTTGCCGAGAACGGCATCCCGCGCGACAAGCTCGAGGCGTCGCTCGCCCAGGCGGAGTTCAACCTGCGCGAGCGCGACTTTGGCTCCTGGGCCACCGACGGCGTCGCCCTCTCGATGCAGGCGCTCTCGAGCTGGCTCTACGACGACGACCACCCCTTCGACTACCTTCAGTACGAAGACGCCCTTGCAAACCTCAAGCAGGGTCTGGACAACGGCCTCTTTGAGGACCTGCTCGGCCAGGTCGTGTGCGAGAACCCCCACTCCGCCCTCGTGGAGCTGGTGCCTACCGAAGAGGGTGATGCCGCCGAGGAGGCGGAGGAGCTCGCCCGCCTTCGTTCGCAGATGAGCGAGAAGGACGTCGAGGCCGTGCGCCGCGAGGTCGAGGAGCTCCGCGCCGAGCAGGAGGCACCGGACTCCCCGGAGGCCCTGGCAACGCTCCCGGTGCTCACGGTGGAAGACATCGAGCCGGCCCGCCCCGAGCCTGCGGCGGCGGACGTCGAGGCGCCCCTTCCCTGCATCGCCCACGAGCTTGACACCCGTCACATCGACTACGTCTATTACTACTTTGACCTGCGTCGCGTTGGCTTTGCGGAGCTGCCCTACGTGGGCGTGCTCACAGACCTCCTCGGCAAGCTTGACACCAAGCTCCACACTGCCTCCGACCTCGACACAATGGTCGAGGCCAACCTCGGCAACCTCGGCTTTGGCTACGAGACCTACGGACGCGACGAGGATCTCTCGTACGCTCGCCCCATGTTCGTGGTGAGCGCAAGCGCACTCTCCGAGAAGGTCGATGCCCTGGCGAGCATACCGCAGGAGGTCTGGGGAAAGACCCTCTTCCTCGACGGCGATCGCATGCGCGACATCCTCATGCAGCGCAAGGTCGCCATGGAGCAGTACTTCGTGAACTCCGGCCACGCGGCGTCCATCGCCAGGACGTCGAGCTACTTCTCGTCAGCCGCTGTTGCCTCAAGCCAGATGGGGGGCATCGAGTACTACCTCTTCCTCAAGCGCCTGCTCGCCAACTGGGAGCGCAGGCTTCCCGCGCTCCAGGAGATCCTCCCCAACCTCGCAGACCGCATCTTCACCGCAGACGAGGTCACGGTGAGCTTCACCGGCCCCGCCGAGGACCGCACGCGCTTCTGGGAGCTTGGCGGAAACCTCGGCCTCGAGGAGCAGGGCGAGAACGTCTGCGGGCACAGGCTTCAGATTCCTACGCCAAAGACGACACGCGAAGGCTTCGTAATCCCCTCGAACGTCTCCTTCGTCGCCCGCGGCGCCGCCCCAACCCCAACGGATAGCGGAACCCTGGGCACCTGGCAGGTTGCGACCCGGGCCCTCTCCTTCGACTACCTCTGGAACGAGGTCCGCGTGAAGGGCGGGGCCTACGGCGTGGGCTTCAAGCACACCACCGAGGGGATCCGACAGTTCTGGTCGTTCCGCGACCCCAACGTGGCAGACACCCTCAACCGCTACGATGGTGCCGCCGCATGGCTTGCCAGCTGGAGGCCCACAGACGACGAGCTCTCCGGCTACATCGTCTCGTCCGTCGCCGCGCAGGACGCGCCCGAGAAGCCCCGCACGCTTGCCCGCAGGCAGGACATGCAGCGCTTCAACGGGAGGCCGGCCAACTGGCGAAACATCATTCGCCAGCAAGTGCTCGACACCACAGCAGAGTCCGTCCGTGCACTCGCGCCCGCGCTCGACCCCAATGCCTCACCTGCCGGGGTCTGCGTCTTCGGTCCGAGAACAGCCATAGAGGCCTCGGGGCTCGACCTCGACGTGCACGAGCTCATCGGCGGCGAGGAGGACTAGCGTGGGAAACCCCTCCGCAGGCGAGCGCCTCATCGGCTGGTACGGAGGCGTTGCCGAGAAGAACCTCTCGACGCGCCCGGACTTCGTGCGCAACTGGCTTCTTCTCGGCTTCCAGGCCATGCGCGGCAAGGTCCACCTGGCACCCTACGGGAACCTCCTCCCCTCGGGCAACCATGGCTACCAGCTCTTCATGGACTCGGTGGTAGGGGCGCTCGCAAACTTCGACAACGCCGTGGTCACGAGCATCTTCACCCCCAACGAGATCTTCCATGCGCTGGAAGCCCGCCCCGTGACGGCGGAGGCGGTGGCCTCCTTCGCAAGCGGCGCGCAGGCCGAGGGCGGCTTCATCGCCGCGGCAGAGGGGCGCGGGATTCCGGAGACGTACTGCTCCTACCATCGCATCCTCATGGGCATGGCAACCTCGGGCGTGCTGGGCAAGCCCCGCATGCTCGCGAGTTGCTCGGTTGCCTGCGACGCCAACAACCTCACCTTCAAGACGCTTGGCCGCTTCTGGGACGTTCCCCACGTCTACGTCGACGTTCCCTACGACGTCTCGCGCGACTCGGCGCTCTACGTGGCGGACGAGCTCCGCGAGATGGGCAAGGTCGCCGAGGCGGCGTTCTCGCGCAAGCTCGACGAGGGTCGCCTCCGAGAAGCGTGCGCATGCTCCGAGCGCACCATGAAAACGCTCGCGGCCACGCTTCCCACGCGCCGCGGACGCTACCTCGCCAACACCATGACCATCGACATGATGGAAATGCTTGACCTCCACCTCTCGCTGGGTCTTCCCGAGTGCGAGAGACTCACGGAGGAGATGCAGCGCGACTTCCTCGCTGCTGCACCGTACGAGGGCGTGAACCTGGTGTGGGCGCATGTCTCGCCATACTTCCTGGAGTCTCTGGGCGAGCTTGTTAACACGAGCCAGACCGCCCAGATTGCGGCGTCCGACATGATGTTCGAGCACGTGCCCGACAGGGAACCCTGGTTCGACGCGACGAGTCCCTACGAGTTCATGGCGGAGCGCCTGGTGCGCAGCTGCTTCAATGGGCCGGCGACGCGCCGGGCGGATTGCATAGAGCGCCTCGCCCGCGAGACCGGCGCGGACGCCGTGGTGCTCTTCTGCCATTGGGGATGCAAGCAGACCGCAGGCGCCGCGCAGCTCATCCGCCGGCAACTCGAGGGGGCAGGCTGGCCCGTGCTGGTGCTCGACGGTGACGCCTGTGACCGCGCGAACTGCATGGAGGGCCAGATGTCCACGAGGTTCTCGGCCTTCCTCGAGATGGTCGAGAAGCGCAAGCAGGAAGCCAAGCGCGGGTAGGCCAGGAAAGGGCGCTGCATCCGCACCGCATCTGTACAGGAAACGTATCAGGATTGGAAACCATGCCATCTGAACAGCGCGAACAGCGAAGGGTATATTACGCCTGCAAGTACACCCCCACAGAGCTGCTGGCAGGCTTTGGGGCCACGCCGCGCCTTGCCGAGGCGGACGTCGCGTCCTTTGCATATGCGGACGCACTGGCCCACCCCAACCTCTGCGGCTACGGGAAGGGCCTCATCGAGCGCATGATGTCGGCAGACGTCCACGAGGCGGTGCTGGTCACCTGCTGCGACGTGGTGCGCCGCGTCTACGACGTGCTGCAGGCCTCCGGCCGCATGGACTTCCTGTACCTGCTCGACCTGCCGCACCGGCGGAGACCGGCCGAGGTCAAGCTCTTTCGCAGCCGCCTGCGGGCCCTTGCAGACGCCTACGCCGCCTACACCGGCACCCAGTTCGACGTGGGTGCCGCCTGCGCCGCGTGCGGTACGGGCGTGGGCCGCGCCGACGAGCGTGTTACGCTCCTGGGCGCACACGCCTCGGTATCACTTGTCGCCGAGGTGGAGAAGGGCGTGGGCATGCCGGTGGAGAACGCCACCTGCACGAGCAGGCACCTCCGCGTCTCTCCCCCACCCCAGCTTGCGCGGGTGGCGTCGGGGCCGGCGTGCGGATCGTGCTGCGAGGGCGAGAGGGCCACGACTCCTGCTGCCGACCTCCTCGACGCCTTCCTGGACTGGTATGCGCCGGCGCTTCTCGGCCAAATCCCCTGCATGCGCATGGACGACATCGCCGAGCGGGAGGATCTTGTGGGCGAGAAGGGCCAGCGCGGCGTGGTCTACCACACCATGAAGTTCTGCGACTACTACGGCTTCGAGTACGGAGCGCTTACGGAGAAGGACGAGGTTCCCATGGTAAAAATCGAGACGGACGGCACCTCCCAGAGCGAAGGGCAGCTTCGCACGAGGCTCGAGGCGTTTGGCGAGACCCTGCGCGCCCGCAGCAGCGGGTCGCAACGCGCGTCGGCAGCCTCGGCGGCAGCCGACGCCCCCGTTGCGGCGGCGGGAGCAACCTACGTGATGGGCGTGGACTCCGGCTCCACGTCGACCGACGTCGTGATCATGGACGGCAATCGCAGCATCGTGGCCACGGCCATCGTCCCCACCGGCGCGCGTGCCGCCGACGCCGTCACACGTGCGATGGACGAGGCGCTCTCACGTGCGGGCGTCGCGGCAAGCGACGTGGCCCTGCGCGTCTCGACCGGCTATGGCCGCGACAACATCGAGGGCATGGACTCCTCGGTCACCGAGATCACCTGCCACGCCCGTGGCGCCCACTACCTTGCGCCGGACGCCCGCTCGGTCATCGACATCGGCGGGCAGGACTCCAAGGTCATCCACCTCAACGCCAACGGCAGCGTCGCCGGCTTCGTGATGAACGACAAGTGCGCGGCGGGTACCGGCCGCTTCATGGAGGCCATGGCACGCGTGCTCGAGATGGACCTCGACGAGTTCTGCCGCCGGGGGCTCGAGTGGCGCCACGACGTGCGCATCACGAGCATGTGCACCGTGTTCGCCGAGAGCGAGGTCGTCTCGCTCGTCGCTGCGAACACCCCCACCCCCGACGTCATCCATGGGCTCGACGTCTCGGTGGCAAAGAAGACCGCGACGCTTGCGAGCCGCGTGGGAGCCGAGCCGCCCTACCTCATGACCGGAGGCGTCGCCCAGAACGAGGGCGTCGTGCGTGCGCTCTCCGAGGTGCTCAAGGCGCCGGTCGCCACGCACGAGGACTCGCAGCTCTGCGGCGCCATCGGCGCGGCCCTTATCGGCCTTGACTCGTTGGACAAGCGCAGGGACGAGAAGTAGCACATACGCCCTCCGGCGTCTTTTCGGCGCCGGAGGGCTACTTTTGTGCGCTTTACCTGCTAAGACATGCCTTCTGGCGTGAAATTGACGCCGGAACAGGTCTTTCGTACGCAGCTGCTGCGAAAACGGCCCCTCCGGCGAGGAAACGGCGCACGAGAGACCCTTTCGTACGTCATCGCTGCGAAAACTCGCCCTCCGGCGAGAAAACGGCGCCGGAACGAGGGTTTCGGACGGGATTCCGTACGAGACGGGCCCTCTGGCGTCGAAATGACGCCGGAGCTGGGATTCCCTTCGCCCCTCCTGCGGGCATTCGTCCTTCGGAGAAGAAATGACGCCGGAGGCCCGTTGTCGAAGCAATCACGTACGAGAACGCCCCTCCGGAGAAGAAACGGCGCCGGAACGAGGGCTTTGGACGGGATTCCGTACGAGGCGGGCCGTCCGGCGTCGTTTTCTCGCCGAAAGGCGCATTCCTGCATGGAGGAGACCCCCGGAGGAGACCCGCGCGGAACCCCGAGGTCCTTGGCTTAGATGAGAAGGTCTTCCAGCGCGAGCTTGGGCACGTGGTGCGTACCCTCGGCGTCGCGCCAGTACGCAAGGCCATGCTCACTCTCGCTCGTCTCCAGGACCACACGCTCCCCACGAACGCCTACCGCCAGGATCAGCGACGTGGCGTAGCCCTCAGCTGAGACACCCATGACGTCGTTCACGTCGGGATCAAAGCTCTTGAGCATGCAGCATCCAAGCCCGCGGGACGCCGCCGCAAGCGCCGTGGTCTGCGCCGCAATGCCCGTGTCGATGAGGCGGACGGGATTGGTCGCAAGCGCCTTTGGCACGCACACGGCAATGTAGCCCGTGGGCCTCTCGCCCGCGGCGGGTCCGCGCCAGTCGCGCAGCAGCGCCGCCCAATGCAGGCGCGAGAAGACCGCCGAGCGCTCCGCAGGGTCAACGACGATGTGGAAGCGCAAGACCTGCATGTTGTTGCCCGACGGGGCGTAGCGCGCAGCGTTCACCAGCGCGGCAAGGTCACCGTAGCAGAGCGGCTCCTCCTCGGCGAACCGTCGATACGAGCGAGAGGAGCGTACCAGGTCCTGGTAGTTCTTGGAGTTCATGTTCCCACCCCCATGCCGGGCGCGCCCGACGGACTGCCGCCGAGGCCTTTCCCCGGCAGAGATAACGCACACAGCGCGCACCCCACTGCGCGACCGGTGTCGCTAGATACCAGACTCGCCAATCCTCTTGCACGCCTCGCGCAGGCGCTCTGGAGGCATGACCAGGGCGAAGCGTACGTAGCCCTCGCCCGAGGGGCCAAAGCTCGCGCCCGGTGTCACGATGACGCCTGCCTTCTCCATAAGCTCGAGCGCGAACGCCTGCGAGTCCATGCGGCCGTGCGGAATGCGCGCCCACACGAACATCGAGCCGTGCGCGTTGGGACGCTCCCATCCCACGGCCTCGAGACCGTCGCAGAGTGCGTCCCTTCGCTCTTGGTAGAGCAGGCGCTGGCGCTCGACGGAGTCGCGAGGGCCAGTGAGCGCGGCGATGGCAGCGTCCTGCTCGGGCAAGAACATGCCAAAGTCCACCTGGCTGCGCAGCTTGCGGGTGGCGGCCACGATGTCCTCGCGGCCAACCAGGAACGACAGGCGCGCTCCGGTCACATTGAAGGACTTCGAGAGCGAGAGGAACTCCACGCCCACGTCGAGGGCACCAGGATAGTCGAGGAAGCTTCCGCCGGCAGGGCCGTCGAAGATGATGTCGGAGTAGGCGTTATCGTGGATGACCACGATGTCATGTGCCTTCGCGAAGGCGATGATCTGCTCGTAGACCTCAGGCGTGCCCACGGAGCCAACGGGGTTAGCAGGAAGCGAGACCACCATGTAGCGAGCTGCATCGGCAACGTCCTCAGGAATGCCCTCCACCCACGGGAGAAAGTCGTGCTCCGCCGTGAGCGGGTAGTACCAGGGCTTTGCGCCCGCAAGAAGCGTTCCCGTGGCAAACACCGGATAGCAGGGGTCTGGGATGAGGGCCACATCGCCAGGGTCCGCAAGCGCGGCGCATACGTGCCCCATGCCCTCCTGGGTCCCGCGGCAGCTCATGACCATGGAGGGCGTGATGCCCTCGACGCCAAAGCGCGTGCGGTAGTAGTCGCATACGGCCTGGAGCAGCTCGTCCTTGTCGTGCAGTGCGTACTTCCAGTTCGCCGGGTCCTCGGTGCTCTTCCTCAGCGCCTCGACGATGTGATGTGGCGGCTCGAAGTCCGGCGTGCCAACCGAGAGGTCGAACACCTCGCGGCCCTGCGCCTCGAGTTCGCGACGCTTGGCGTTGAGGGCGGCAAAGACCTCGTCGCCAAACAGGTCAAGTCTCCTTGAGAACTGCATACGCACCCCTTCCCGGATGCAGGCGTGATGTACGCAAGGACTGTAGACCACCAGGAGGCGCCGTAGCGCTCTCGCGGGCAATGACGAGCCCGATTGTTACATTGCTCGCCATTGGGACTGACACGACGCCACCTTGCCGCGCCATCACAGGACGTGCAAACACCCCCACCGTTCACCGAAAATTGAATCGATAAATGGCTGCGTTATCGAAAATGTTTGAACTACCGCTCTTTCCTCACCTGCAATGACTCTGCAATGTTCCAACGCAATGTGTCATTCCTGAATCCAATATCGGGTATTTCTCTCGCCGTATGGGCACAAGATGTTGTGGCATAGTAGACAGCGTCGCAACGCGGCAGCGGCGCGGCGCCAAGGGGAACACACCAAACGCATTGCCTGCAAGCGCATCTTTTTGAACGCCTGTCGGGCATTGTGCAACGAGGGAGTGAGCACATGAAGATCATCAAGCGCAACGGCTCGGAGGTCACGTTCGACGTCGCCAAGATCGAGAACGCCATCCGCAAGGCCAACATGGAGGTGCCCGAGGACGAGCGCCTCACCGAGCGCGAGATACGCTTCGCCTCGCTCAACGTGACCGACGAGTGCATGGAGTCCGGCCACACGG
>Ga0256406_1000740_pt1 | contig 57107 bp, 53 predicted proteins | sample RumenRJG_03DNA_FD_185986 | JGI IMG/M metagenome (GOLD analysis project Ga0256406, IMG submission 185986) | Bovine rumen microbial communities from Lethbridge, Alberta, Canada - RJG_03 | ecosystem: Host-associated > Mammals > Digestive system > Stomach > Rumen | place: Canada: Alberta | collected...
GGATAACTATCTCCACTGGTATAACGAAGACAGAATAAAAGAGTCATTAGGATATATGAGTCCTAAAGGGTATCGGGCATCACTTGGGATCGCCGTTTAGGCAGTCCAAGAAAATGTCCGCACCCCCAATTAGTTACCGGTAACTTACACACTTAATTTTACACCCTCGCCGTACGGAACATTCTTATTCCGTGCGGCACCTGTCTTTTACTGTCAGTGATGGACAGACAAGTATTTTTCGCTAGTCTTGCGGCTCCAGCTTTTCAACCTGTTCTTTCAGAGCCGTGAAGGTCTCGTCGCTGAGATCGTGTTCAACACGGCAGGCATCTTCGCGCGCAATTACCGGATCGACGCCAAGATACTCAAACAGAAAACTCAGCACGCGGTGGCGCTCATATACGCTGCTCGCAATTCCCATTCCTGAATCTGTAAGATGAATCATGCCTTCCTTATCCATTTCAATAAACTTTTCTTCGCGAAGACGGCGGGTTGCGTAGGAAACGCTTGGTTTAGTGACGCCGAGGTGGTTGGCGATGTCCACAGACCGGACATAGCCGTGTTCATTGTGAAGCATCAGAATCGCTTCCAGATAATCTTCTGCCGATTTACGTACTTTCCCCATTTTGCTTGTAATCCCGAAAGACAGTGACAGTCTTTCGGATCTCCTTTCTCCATCTGCCGATGGCAATTCTTTTCATGACAAAACACGATCCGGCAAGGCTGTATTCGTGTATTATGTCGTATACGCGAAAAGCGCTGCCTTCTCGCGCAGATTCATTGCTTTTTTGTTCATCTCTTGCTTTAAAAATTGTATACTCTATATATTACCATTATTCCGTGTGTTGTACCATGGTTTTGCAAGTTTCCTGTTTTTCTCCGATTCTGTGGTGAAAAAATATAGGAAAGAGCACATAAGCTGAAAGGAGGCGCAGGATGATGAGAGAAGAAATGTCAGAGAACGCGCTTAAGAAAAAATTAACGGAGCGCAGTGGAGAAAAACTGCTGCAGCTTCATGAACCGGTGTTTAAAAATCTGGACCTGTCGGGCTGGGATTTGTCCGGTCTGGATCTCAGATGGGCAGATTTCCATAACTGTATACTGGAACAGACAGATTTTCACGGAAGTGATCTGTCGAATGCATGTTTCCGAGATGCAAAGCTGAAAGGCGCAGATTTCCGCGGGTGCGTCCTGCACGGAACAGATCTTCGCTGGGATGATCTGCGCGGCATCCATATTGAAGGCGCGGATCTCTATGCCGCGCAGCTAGAAGGCTCCCAGACAGAAGGAATTGTCGATGATGAGAATACCAGGTTTTTCCGGATGGAGTGCCCGGAAACCGGAGCCTTTGTCGGGTATAAAAAATGTTTTAACAATACGCTGGTTCAGCTTCTGATACCGGCAGACGCTAAACGGGTCATGGCGACGACTCGCGCAGGAAGATGCAATAAGGCAAAAGTCCTGTCGATCAAGACGTTTGACGGTGAACAGAGTTTTGAGGAAACCTGCGCGCTTGCCGATCCGAATTTTATTTACCGCCGAGGATGCTGGGTGCATGTGGATCCGTTTGATGAAAACCGGTGGCTGGAATCCACACCGGGCATCTATTTCTGGCTTACGCCGGAAGAGGCGCTCGCATATTAGAAAAATCGGAATGCGTGAAATCGAAAAAATCTGCGTAAGTTATCGACCCTGATCCGGCACCGGCTGAGCCGGAGGCGCTGCCTCCTTGCGCAGTTTCTTTTTGTCCTGGAAAAAGGCGATGGCAATACCCATCAGTATGGCAATGCCGCAGAACACCTGGAGCGCAAAGGTCGGAACCTGGCTGTCCGGGACGATCATGGCGAGAAGCCCCATAGCGGCTGCCGGCGGGATCCACAGGCTGCTCTTCTGAATGGTCAGGAAACTGCACACGATGACGCAGAGTACGCAGAGCACCAGAGGAAGATGCAGGGTGTCGATGATCAGAAAACGGAAGAATGCGCCGTACGCTGCGCAGGCGGTAATCAGAAGGGACACAGCAAGCGGGCGTTTTCTCGCAGGACTCTTGGGATTGGTGAATTCTGTAAATGCGACCAAAACCGGAGGTGCTGCGATAAACAGCAGATGTGCGTGGATCGCGATCCAGGCCAGCAGCATGACGGTAATAATGCGTTTTCCGGCACTGATGAGCTGTTCTCTGTCTGGATACGGGGCAGGTGTAAAAGGCGCCGGAATGCGTTTATGCATGCGCACCAGAATCTCGTGAAAGAGAATGACGCCCAGGGTCAGAGTAGATGCGGAAATCGGATAGACGATGCTTCTGGTCTGCAGGATGACCGGAAGAATGGCAGCGCTGATGATCGGCGCCATGCTTGTGCGGCCGAACAGGTAAAAGACCTGACTGACGATAAATGCCAGGACGATCTGATACCAGATGGAAAGCGGGACATAGCGCACGATCAGGAGGCCGGAAGCCGCACAGCAGGTGATCAGAATAAACATCCGAACAGAACTGACTCTCCACGGCTGGCGGGGAGAAATCAGGTAGCCGAGCGCCATGGCAGCAATTTCCGGGAAAATGATTTCCTTATCCTGCAGTCCTTCAGAAACGCCCGCCATGAGAAGCAGAACAGCAGCGGCCAGGAACAGGGACATTCCATTCAGTCGATTGCCCTTTCCGGTGCTGTTTTCTGTGCTGATGCGGGTAATTGGTTTTGATATTTTTAACATTTTTCCGTATCCTTCTGTTATCAGCATTAAGTTTATTGACAATTCAACGCGGGCGATACTTCGGAAGATTACGACGTATCGCGGTATGCTTGTAGAAAATCCATACAATATAATTGTACTACATTGCAGTAGGTTGTACAATTGGTATCCTTGTTCATGTTTTTGAATAAAATTGCAGGAGAAGGATTGACAATCGCGGTTAGTTATATTAAACTAACATGTGTTAGATGATGTTAACATAATGCTGAGGCGAGATCGTTCGCTTCATTTATATGTATAGGTGTACAGGATGTATCGGTTAAGAAGGTCGTCCGGAAAGGAATGGTTATGATACCGATTGCAATGATGAGTCCGGGAGATACCGTTACGATTAAGAAAATTACCGGAAGCGACAAGGTGCGCCAGCATTTGTCTGAATTAGGCTGTGTCGTTGACGGTAAGATTACGGTTGTTTCTAGAATCGGAGGCAGCGTGATTCTTCAGGTGAAGGACAGCCGCGTAGCTCTTGACAGAACGATGGCGAACCGGATCCTGGTATAGAATGGGGGAAGTCAGATGAAAACATTGAAAGATCTTCAGATTGGAGAATCGGGAACTGTTGTGAAGATCACAGGCGCAGGTCCGACCAAGAGAAGAATCATGGATATGGGCGTTATTAAAGGCGCAGAAATAATGGTCAGAAAGGTTGCGCCTCTCGGAGATCCGATTGAGGTTAACCTGAGGGGATATGAACTCTCCCTGAGAAAAGCGGAAGCAGAGAATATCATCGTCGAATAGCATGATGAGGCGCCGTCAGGACTGCATGAACGCAGTCTGTGTACGCAACGGTTAGTTGTAACTAATAAAAAGTAGAGAGTGTTAACTAGAAAAAGCCGCGGACGCAAATCAGCGGAAACGCGCGCAGGGTGCTGCAGTGAAACGGCGGAGGCAATACGCCGGTGAACTTCAGATTATGATGCGGCAGTCTGTGTGAAAAAAAGAAAAGGAGCATGAAAGCGTGGAAATTAAGATTGCGCTGGCCGGAAACCCAAACTGCGGAAAGACGACCTTGTTTAATGATTTGACAGGAAGTACGCAGTATGTCGGAAATTGGCCCGGAGTTACAGTTGAGAAAAAGGAAGGGCGTCTGAAGGGTCATAAGGATGTGATTATTCAGGACCTTCCGGGTATTTATTCGTTGTCGCCATATACGATGGAGGAAGTGGTTTCCAGAAATTATCTGGTAAATGAAAAACCGGATGCCATTATCAATATTATCGACGGTACCAACATCGAGAGAAACCTCTATCTGACGACACAGATCCTGGATTTACACATTCCGACTGTTATTGCAGTGAATATGTATGATCTGATAAAGAAAAACGGTGACCGTGTGGATCTGAAGAAGCTGGCAAAAGAGCTCGGGTGTCCGGTCATCCCGATCAGCGCGCTGAAAGGCAAGGGAGGAACGGAGCTGGTCAATAAGGCCATCGAGATTGCCAGACGTCACCAGTCTGGAGAAGCGCCGCATGTGTTTGCCGGAAGCGTCGAGCATGCCCTTGCACATATCGAGGAGTCTGTTTCACCTTTTGTCGATCAGAATAATCTGAGATGGTACGCGATCAAGCTGTTTGAACGCGATGAGAAAGTCATCGAAGAGCTGGGGCTGGATGAACCTCTGATGAAGCACCTGGACATGCATATTCAGGACTGTGAGAAAGAGATGGATGATGACGCAGAAAGCATTATCACCAATCAGCGTTACGCTTACATCCAGAAAGTTGTGGATGACGCAGTTCATCAGAAGCGGGCACGAGGCAATATGACTCTGTCTGACCGTATCGACCGGGTAGTCACCAACCGCTGGCTGGCACTCCCGATATTTGCGGGCGTCATGTTCCTGATGTATTACATTTCCATTTCTACACTGGGCGGCTGGCTGACAGACTGGACCAACGATACGCTGTTTGGAACGTACATCACCAATGCCGCGAACGCCGGACTGAAGGCGATCGGATCTCCGGCCTGGCTGCAGAGTCTGCTGGTTGACGGAATCATCGGCGGCGTCGGAACTGTACTCGGATTTGTTCCGCAGATGGTGCTGATCTTCATCTTCATGGCGCTCCTGGAAGACTCCGGGTATATGGCGCGTGTCGCGTTTATCATGGACCGTCTGTTCCGCAGGTTCGGACTTTCTGGAAAATCTTTTGTGCCGATTCTGATCGGAACCGGCTGCGGTGTTCCGGCGATTATGGCAACCCGCACGATTGAAAACGAACGCGACCGGAGAATGACGATCATGCTGTGCACATATCTTCCGTGCGGCGCGAAACTGACCATTATCGGTGTTATTGTTTCGACGTTCTTCCCGGGATCCAAGTTCATTGCTCCGGCGATGTACTTCCTTGGAATCGCGGTCATTGTTCTTGCGGGTATTGCACTGAAGAAAGTCGGGTATTTTGCCGGCGATCCGGCTCCGTTCGTCATGGAGCTTCCGGCTTACCATCTGCCGACCGTCAAGGGTGTGGCGATTCACACCTGGGACCGCGCCAAGCATTTCATCATGAAGGCCGGAACGATCATTTTCTCGATCACGGTCATCCTCTGGTTCCTCCAGTCGTTCAACTTCCGCCTGCAGATGGTGGATATGGACCAGTCCATGCTGGCAGCCATCGGACATGCGCTCCACTGGATCTTCGTTCCGCTCGGATTCGGAAGCTGGAAGGGAACAGTTGCCGCAATCTCTGCGTTTGCCGCAAAGGAGCAGGCAACATCCACACTGGCTCTGCTCGGAGGCTTCAGTGAGACCAGCAGAGCAGGCATGCACGCGATTTTTGCCGGAGCGGGCGTTCCGTCTGCAACACTGGCTGCGTTCAGCTTCCTGATGTTCAACCTGTTCGACCCGCCGTGCCTGGTTGCGATGGTTACTGCGTTTAAAGAACAGGGAGAGCAGAAATGGGGCTGGTATACCGTCGGATTCCAGTTCCTGGTCGGATTCATGATGTCCTTTATCACCTACCAGATGGGGGCATGGCTGATTTACGGCGTCAAGTTCGGCATCGGACAGGCCGGGGCTTTAGCGGTTCTTGCGTTTATCGCGTTCTGTGTATTCCGCAGACCTTCTAAATCCAAGGCCGGAAGCATCCCTGACGGAGAGCCGGCGGTGAAGTAAAGCGTCATACATTTGCGGTTAATCCCTGTTCAGGGACAAAATGGAACTGAGCAAGGTTAATCGGATGGAATCTGCCGATTTCATCTCTTGCGCCGGGCGGACCGGATGCATAATTGGCATCTGTCTGCCCGGTAATATAAAAAATATGAGTTAGATATGTTTAACCAAAGGGCGGCGGGGTATTATAAAAATGTCTTCGGAGGAAGATCGGTCAATCTAGTGTAAAATCTGGATGTGAACAGTTGAAATGAAATGTGACAGGATCCGGAAATCGTGTGTTTTCGGTCTTTGGAGGTATGGAGATGAACCCTGTTGTAGTAATCCTTATAATTGTAATTGCTGTGCTGTTTCTGCTGGCGCTTCGCCATTCCATCAAGAATGCCGGGAAATGCAGCGGATGCGACGGGACCAAATGCGGTACCTGCGCGGCACTGAATGAGATGGCGGAAGATCTGCAGAAAAAAGAGGCAGACCGGATGCAGAATAATGCGCGCGGATCAGAGTAAAGAGAAATCTGCGCCGGAACAGGAGGTATTTCGTGAGTGTTGTTATTTTAGGCGGAAACGAACGTATGGAACGGAAGTACGCAGATATCTGCAGAGAGTATAACTGCAGTGCTAAAGTCTTTACCAAAATTAAGAGCGGGCTGAAAGGGAGGATTGGAAATCCGGATCTGCTCGTCATGTTTACGAGCACCATGTCCCATAAGATGGTGAGGGCTGCAGTTGCGGCAATTGATGAAGAATGCGTCGATATCATTCATGCTCCGAGTAGTTCTGCCAGCGCGCTCAGAAATATCCTTCAGGATAAAGTAAACATAACAATGTAAAAGTAATAGTGAGTATACAAGATTGCCTGACGGTGGGGTTATGTATACAAGGCAAACGGACGGGAAACAGGGTTATTAAGACCAAAGATTCCCGTCCGTTTTTATTATGTTCATGAATTATATTTCATCTCTGAAGTTCAGAGTCTTCTTCAGCCCGTCAACGCCGACTCTGGCATTCGGGAAAACTTTCGTAGCGTTGGACTCATATTCCTTTGGATCGGTAATGCTCTGGCTGAAGTGGGTGAGCCAGAGCTCTTTTGCGTCTGCTGCTTTTGCGAGTCCGGCGGCCTCTGCGAATGTCATGTGTCCCCACTGTTTTGCTTTTTCGATTTTCTCATCGTCCGGGTAATTGCCTTCCAGAATCATCAGATCTGCATCTTTTCCGTAATGGATGATCGAATCACACGGGCGGGTGTCTGTGGAGTAGACGATCTTCAGTCCCGGCCGGCTGCGTCCAAGTACATCCTTCGGTTCATAGAGCTGATCGCCGATTTTTACCGGTTCGCCGCTCTGCAGCACAGACCAGGCGCGTACAGGAATATTCAGAGCCTTTGCTTTTTCAGGATCAAATTTTCCGGCGCGCGGCAGGGAAATCTGATACCCGAGGCACGGGATTACATGCTGTACCGGAAAGGCTTCGATCTGCATATCTCCGCAGCTCAGCTCCGTCTCTGCCTTTCCGTCCGTCTCGCAGGCGAGCACCTTAAACGGAATCGGCGCGATGACGAGAAGACACTGCAGAAGATTGGCAAGGCCCGGCGGTCCGATGATTGTGACGTCCTCGGTGCGTCCGGCGTTTCCCATGGACAAAAGGAGACCGGCAAGGCCTGCAACGTGATCAGCATGAAAATGGGTCAGACAGATTGTATCAATCGGTTTCAGACGGCAGGACGCCTCCGCCATTGCAATCTGCGTCCCTTCCCCGCAGTCGATCAGGATGCTGTGTCCTCCGGATGTAATATAAAAAGAGGTCAGCCAGCGATTCTTCAGCGGAACCATGCCGGCTGTCCCGAGCAGGCAGACATCAATCATAATTATCATTCCTCCTGTACTTTTGTTTATCTGTTGATGCTGTACAGCATGCCGGCATCCGGCATACTGTAATTTTTTGCATCTCTATTTCTCTGTATATGTCTATTGTAACTTTTTTTCGGTTGTCTGTAAATCATTGCACTATGCGGATGATGTTCTGCACATTATGCAGAGAAACATGCGGAAGAAAATCAAAAATATTAAACGCAGAACTATCGTGCAAACGCAAAAATTGTGAAAAGATTCTGTGATGATAGCGTGAAAGGTATTGAAATGAACAGGAATGTTCTGTATACTTTTTAATATATTTAGTATATTTTTTTGTGGAAATCACAGCGAACGATGTGCTCCTGCGCAGGATTCGGAGAACGGCCGCGGATGAGGGTGCTGACTGCGGCCTGTGTTTTCAAAACAAGATATGCTTTACAAGGGGGGCTGGGAATGATTCAGTTTGAACATGTCAATAAAAGCTATGGGAAGAATTATATTCTAAAAAATATGAATTTTACGATTCCGGACGGTAAATTTGTTGTTTTGATTGGAAAATCCGGATGCGGAAAAACGACAACGCTGAAAATGATCAATCGTCTGATCACACCGACTTCAGGGCGAGTTTTGATCGACGGGCAGGACATCAGCCAGATGAATCCGTCTGATTTGAGACGGCATATCGGGTATGTCATTCAGCAGATTGGACTTTTTCCGAACATGACTATTGAGCAGAATGTCTCTGTGGTACCGAGACTGCTGAAATATGATAAAGATAAATGTCATAAAATTTCAGAAAATCTTCTGAAATCGATCCATATGGAAAAATATAAAGATAAGTATCCCTCGGAACTTTCCGGAGGACAGCAGCAGAGAATCGGCGTATTACGAGCGCTTGCGGCATCGCCTCCGGTTGTCCTGATGGATGAGCCGTTCGGCGCGCTTGATCCGATGACCAGAGACGAGCTTCAGATTGAAATCAAGAATATGCAGAAGCGGCTGAATAAGACGATCGTCTTTGTTACGCATGATATGAATGAGGCGCTGCGTCTTGCCGATATCATCGTCTTCATCGATCACGGTGAAATTGTCCAGATGGACAGCCCGGAAGAGATTCTGCGTCATCCGGCAAACCGGCTGGTCCGAGATTTCCTGGGGAAGCATGTGTCGGAAGAACAGAAGCCTTCAAAAGTTGAAGATTTTATGCTCACCAATGTCAAGTACGTGCGAAGCAGCCGCGGTGTTCGGGAATGTGCAGAAATGATGGCCAGAAACAGCATTGATTCACTTCTTGCCGTAGACGATGAGAATCGGTATATTGGAACGATCAAAATCGGTGACATGATGCACTGGGGCAGGAATCTGGAGACTGTAGAGCCATTGATCCGAACAGATGCACGGACGGTACAGGTTGGTGAAGAGGCGAAAGAGAGCTTTGACTACCTGCTGGATACCAATGCGGATTATGTCGTTGTTCTGAATCCGGATAAGTCGATTGCAGGAATCATCACCAAGACCAGTGTAGCGCGTTCTGTCGCTGAAAATCTCTGGGGAGGTGAAGAATCGTGAGAACGATCATGGCAACTTACGGACACCTGCTGCTGAAAGCGATCGGTGTGCACATGTTCTACGTAACCGTTTCCGTGGTCTGCGGATTCTTTATCGGGTTAATCGGAGGGATTCTGCTGTCCAGGATCCCGCGCGCATCGTTCGTCATTCTTCCGGTTGTTTCTGTATTTCAGACAATTCCGGGTCTGGCGTTCATCGGAATTTTGTTTCTGATCATCGGCATGCATCCGGTTACGGTGCTGATTGCGCTGACAGTATACGCCATATTTCCTGTACTGAAGAACACGTATGAAGGCATACTGAATATCGATCCCAAGTACATCGAAGCTGCGAGGGGATGCGGGATGACGAGCGGACAGATGCTCCGCATGGTGCAGCTGCCCCTCGCATCTCCGGAAATCGTCGCCGGCCTTCGCATGGCTGCGGTGTATACCGTCAGCTGGGCCGTCCTTGCAGCGATGATCGGACTTGGCGGACTGGGGGACTTCATCTATCAGGGAACAGCTTCAAATAACAACACTCTGATCCTTCTGGGCGCGGTGCCGGCAGCGCTTCTTGCGATTGTGATCGGAGCCGTCATTGATCTTCTCCAGAAAAAATTGACGCCGAAAGGAATGCAGGAGGTGGTGGATCGATGAGCATGAGCATCATTGTAGACCATCTGTTTATGGTCCTTGCGGCGAGTGTGCTGGCGATCGCAATTGGAATTCCGCTCGGCATCCTGGCACATGTATATAGGAAAGCAAAACCATGGATTCTCCATGTTGTCGACCTTCTGCAGACGATCCCGGCGCTGGCTCTTCTGGGTTTGATCATGATTGTTGCCGGCGCAGGCAAACTCACAGTAATCATCGGTCTGACCCTGTATTCACTGCTTCCGGTTGTGCGAAACACCTACCTCGGACTGCATCAGGTCGATCCCGGAGTCAGAGAAGCAGCCAGAGGAATCGGCATGACCAGAATGGAACGGATCGTTCAGGTAGAGTTTCCTATTGCTTTTCCGACAATACTGACCGGAATCCGCATCGCCGTCATCAACGCGATCGGAACGGCTGTATTTGCGGCGTTTGTCGGGGGAGGCGGCGTCGGAGACGCCATGTATCAGGCAATCCGTATTCACGATATGAAGATGATCCTAGGATCTACGGCAGTCCTGATGCTGATGGCCGTCGTCCTCGATTCCCTGATGAGCCTGTGTGAGAAAAAGATCCGGAAAACGCACAGTGATAATACGCACATCATACGCACCCTTGCTGTGATCCTTGCGGCATTTGTCGTCATCATCCCGTTTGAAGCCGGGCAGAAAATCAACCCGGATGAACTGATTATGTACGACGGGAATTACAGTGAAGTCCGGATCATGGTCAGAATGGCAAAAGATCTGATTGAGGACAAAACAAACCTGCATGTGGTCATCAAGGATGAAATGTCGCAGGTGAACAATTTTAAAATTATGAAAGGAAAGAAACGCAGCTGTGACCTGATGTTCAGTTACGACGGAACGGTGCTGACTACGTTTATGCACAAAGATCCAAAGGACGTACCAGAGAATATGGCACTGTATGACTATGTGAACCGTCAGTCAAAACAGAGATATGGTATTTCCATGACAGGAAAAGTCGGCTTCAATAATACATATGCGATTGCTGTTCCAAAGAGAATCGCAGAAAAATATCACCTGAAGACGATTTCTGATCTGGTTCCGGTTGCCGATAAACTGACCTTCGGCGCAGAGCATGAATTCTTTACCCATGAAGGAAGCGCAAAATATTATCCGTTTGTAAAATACTACGGACTGAAATTCAAATCGTATAAGGCGGTTGATGAGAGTCTGAAATACAATGCGATCGAGCATGGCGCATTTCAGATTACAGAGGTATATGCCACAGATGGACTGAATAAAAAGGCCGGTCTGGTCATTCTGAAAGATGACCGACATTTCTTCCCGGAGTATAACGGGTCCTATTATGTGAAAGACAGCACCTATAAGCGATTTCAAAAGAAGGCGCCGGAGCTGAAGGAGGTTCTGCAGGAACTGAATGGGAAAATATCCACAGAAGATATGCAGAACATGACGTATCAGGTTGATGTAAAAGGAAAGACACCAGATGAAGTCGCAGAGAAATTCCTGAAACAGAAGGGACTGATTCATTAAGAAGGCTGGGTAAACAGATTCCCTCCGGTTATTCTGGCATGATTCCGGAAACAAAAGACGTGTCTGCCCAAATGCCGCGATTCGTGGTAAAATAAAAAATGAACTGAAATTGCAGAAAAGCCGGCGCGCCGTCGTCCGTGAAAGACACTGGGCGCGCCGGCCTTGATGTATAGAAATGCACACTTTGATGCATTCAGAAAGGGAAGGCAAAAATGAATCAGAATGTTGATTTTCAGAAGCTGCGTGAGGATGCAGTTTATATTTTTCATAATGGCCTGGCCTGTTCGGAATCTGTCATTTATGCAATCAAAAAGGATCTGGATCCAGATATTCCAGATGCGCTGATTGCAGCGAGCAGCGGATTTCCGTGGGGAATGGGAGGAGCAGGCTGCACCTGCGGCGCACTGGCCGGCGGAGTTATGCTGATCGGGCACTATTTTGGAAGAACGCAGCCGAAAGGATCTGAGTACGCGCGCTGTCAGAAACTCACGAGGGAATATCATGACGCGTTCTGCGGGTATGCGGGGCATGCCTGCTGCGGTGCGATTATTTCCGGAATGGATAAGAATTCAGATGAGCGCAAGGCAAAATGCACGGGAATTGTTGAACTGGCTGTGACCAAGACGGCATGCATCATTTTACGGGAACAAGGACTGCTCAGCCCGGAACAGGAAGAGGCAGAACTTCAAAAAGTGCGTGATCAGAACCGGCGTGTCGAGCGTGCAGGAGCCGCTTTATGAAGCGTATCGTAACGGGTATTCTTGCGCACGTTGATGCCGGGAAAACGACGCTGTCTGAAGCTATGCTATATAAGACCGGGGAAATCACCCGTCCGGGGCGTGTCGACCACGGGACATCCTTCCTGGACACCGGAAAATTGGAACGGAGCCGGGGGATCACGATTTTTTCTAAACAGGCGCAGCTGAGCTGGCAGGACATGCAGATGACGATTCTGGATACACCGGGTCACGTTGATTTTGTTTCAGAAACAGAGCGGACGCTGCCGGTGCTGGATTATGCCATTCTGCTGATCAGCGCGGGATCGGGCATTCAGAGTCACACAGAGACACTGTGGAAACTGCTGAAAAGAAACAGGATCCCGACATTCATATTCATGAACAAAATGGATCTTTCCATTCATAAGAAAGCGGAATGGATTGAAATTCTGCAGGAACGCCTTGGAGCGGGATTTACGGATTTTTCCGTAACCGGAGGCGAGCGTTTTACTGACAGTCTGACACTGGGTTCAGAAAAACTGATGGAACTCGCGCTAGACGGGCAGCCGCTTACGGATTCTGCGATTGCGGAAGCCATACGGAGACGGGAAGTGTTTCCGGTGTTTTTCGGTTCAGCGCTGAAGATGGAGGGTGTTTCGGCGTTCCTGGACGGCCTTGCCAGGTTCACTTTGTCTGAAAAAAAGAAGGATGCGTTCGGTGCGAGGATCTATAAGATTGCGCGCGATGAGAATGATGTGCGTCTGACGTTTATGAAAATCACGGGCGGATCGCTGCGTGTGAAGGATCGTCTGAGCGGGACGGCGGATGACGGAGAGCCATGGGAAGAGAAGGTAAATGAATTACGCCTGTATTCCGGACAGCAGTACCGTGCAGTTCAGGAAGCCGGGCAGGGCATGATCATTGCTGCGGCAGGGCTGACGCAGTCACATGCCGGAGACGGCTGCGGATTTGAAAAGAATATGCATCCGGAAATTCTGGAGCCTTTTCTTACGTACACGGTGACCTCTGAAGATGGAACGGATTATCACACGCTGCTGCAGGAGATCCGGGAGCTGGCAGAAGAGGACCCCAAGCTGCATGTGAGCTGGAAAGCGGCGGAGCAGGAGATCCGCGTTCAGATCATGGGTCAGGTGCAGCTGGAGGTGCTGAAGCAGACGATGCAGGACCGGTTCGGGCGCAGCGTGTCATTCAGTTCCGGAAAGATCATGTATAAAGAAACCATCGCTGAGCCGGTAGAAGGTGTCGGCCATTTTGAGCCGCTGAGGCATTACGCAGAGGTGCATCTTTTGCTTGAACCGCTGGAACGGGGAAGCGGGCTGTCGTTTCAGTCTGTGGCGCCGGTGGATCAGCTGAACCGGAACTGGCAGAGCCAGATTATGACAGCGCTGCAGGATTATGCGCACATCGGCGTGCTGACGGAATCGATTCTGACGGACGTTAAAATCACGCTGGTCAGCGGCAGGGCAAGTAAAAAACACACGGAAGGCGGAGATTTCCGGCAGGCTGCGCTTAGAGCCGTCCGGAACGGGCTGATGAAGGCGGAAAATATTCTGCTTGAGCCGTGGTTTAAATTCCGGATTGAGGTTCCGACAGAGAATGTCGGACGTGCGATGACCGATCTGCAGAAAATGAACGGTTCATTTCAGCCCCCGGAAGCAGAAGACGGGAGGTCTGTGCTGAACGGCCGCGGGCCTGCCGGAGAGCTTATGCTCTATCAGGAAGAACTGACGCGCTACAGCCGCGGAACCGGACGGATTTATCTTCAGCTGGACGGCTACGACACATGTCATAATACCGAGGAGGTTCTGAAAGAAACGGGTTACGATCCTCTGCGTGATGTGGAGAATACCCCGGATTCCGTTTTCTGCGAGCATGGAGAAAGCAGTATCGTCCCATGGGATGAGGTGGACGAGCATATGCATCTTCCGAGCATCATGGAGAAACAGGATGATTGGGAGGACGAGGCGCTTGCAGAAGCCCGCGTGCATGCGTATGAGCGCCGGATTGCCGATGACGCAGAGCTGATGGCGATTTTTGAGCGGACGTATGGAGAAATCGGCCAGGATAAGACCTCAGGAAGAAATGTGCGTATGACAGCAGCAGGTTCCGGAATTTCCGGGGTTCGGATGATCAATGCGGACGGAACGGTCGATTATGGCTATTCGACAAAAACAACGCGCAAGGATGAAGCAGACTCCGCAGCAAGGAACCCGGAAGCGGAGAAGCGCGCGCAGCAGAAGCATTCTCATCAGGCGGCACGAAAAAAAGAAATGGAAAAGCGCGCGCAGACGTATATTATTGTCGACGGATACAACGTGCTGCATAACTGGGACAATCTGGAAGAACTCTGCAGAGTCGATTACGGGGCTGCCCGCCAGCAGCTTCTCGAGACTTTGTGCAACTATCAGGGGTTCATGCAGTGCCGGATGGCGGTGATCTTTGATGCCTATAAAGTGAAGGGCGGAGGAGCGGCGAGCAGTACGCGTTTTCACGACATTGACGTCATTTACACGAGTGAAGACCAGACGGCCGACTCCTATATCGAGCGCATGACCAGGGAACTGTCCGGAAAGTACCAGGTCCGGGTCGTTACAAGCGACAGCCTGGTTCAGCAGATTTCTCTGGGGCACGGCGCGCTCAGGACGTCTTCCCGGGAATTTCAGGGGGAAGTGCATTCCGTAGAACGTGCGATCCGCAGAGTGATCGGAAAGGAATCGAGTTGAAGAGACTGCGCGGTCCATGGTATAATGAACTGTGAACGGGCAGAGGATGATTAGAGTGCATGTATTTTTGTACATTATAAATAATAGTTAAAGGAGCAAGTCTTTATGGAACCAAAATATAACCGGGTGCTTCTGAAAATCAGCGGTGAGGCGCTTTCCGGCGGAAGCGGGAGAGGCATCAATGAAGAGATGACGGCGCTGGTCGCCAGAGAAATCAAGCAGCTGCATGATCTGGGCGTTGAAGTCGCGATTGTCGTCGGCGGGGGAAATTTCTGGAGGGGAAGAACCAGCCAGAGTATGAAGAGAGAAACCGCAGACTACATCGGCATGCTTGCTACCGTCATGAATTCGCTGGCTCTTCAGGACGCGCTGCTTGCAGAAGGTGTTAAAGCCAGAGTGCAGACGTCCATTACGATGAACGAGGTCGCAGAGCCGTATATCTGGAGAAGAGCGCTGAAAGAATTGAGTGACAAGGACGTTGTGATTTTCGGAGCGGGCATCGGAGAGCCGCATTTTTCCACGGATACAGCGGCAGCGCTGCGCGCGGTGAATATTGACGCAGATATCATCCTGCTTGCCAAGAATATTGATGCCGTCTATTCAGCAGACCCGAAGACGGATCCAAACGCAGTCAAGTATGACCATCTCACCATGAAGGAAGTTCTGGACAGAGAGCTGAAGGTTATGGACCTGACGGCGGCAACAATCTGTATGGAAAACAATATGAAGATTCAGGTGTTCGGACTGGCAGAAGAGAACAGCATGGTCAGAGCCGTCTGTGGTGAACAGATCGGAACGCTGATCGAATAATACGAAATTACACAGGAGGACCTAAGACATGGCTAAGAACAAATCTTTAGAAGAGAAGATTGAAAGAACCAAGACAGATCTGAAAGCTGCGCTGAATACGGTGCGCGCAGGCCGCGCAAATGCTGCGCTGCTGGACCGTGTGACAGTAGATTATTACGGTTCGCCGACACCGCTGAAGAGTCTGGCGAATATTTCCACGCCGGATCCGCGCACACTGATGATTACGCCGTTTGACCCGAAGTCGGTCAGTGACATTGAGAAGGCTATTGAGGTTGCGAATCTGGGCATTACACCGACGAACGACGGAAAAGTGATTCGTCTGGTGATTCCGCCGCTGACTGAGGAACGCCGTAAGGAGCTGAAGAAAACCACCAAGAAGATGGGCGAGGAAGCAAAGGTCGCGGTTCGCAATCTGAGAAGAAAAGTCAACGATGACATTAAGAAGCGCGAGAAAGACGGCGAGATTTCCGAGGATGAGCGGAATGAAGAGCTGGAAGAGACACAGAAGACGATTGACAAGGCCGTGAAGGATATTGATCAGATCGTTGCACTGAAAGATAAGGAAATCATGGAAGTTTAGGCAATAACTCCATAGGGCGGCTGCTGTTGCATGCAGCCGTTTTTTTAACGTGAGAGGATGCCCGGAAGCGCAGTGCGCGTCAGAATGACTGTATACAGGCTGCGGAAGCCGGGGAAAGGATTATCATTATGCTGGATCGAGAGAGAATGCCGCGCCATGTGGCGATCATTATGGACGGAAACGGCAGATGGGCTAAGAAACACGGAGTTCCGCGGCTGGCCGGCCATAACGCCGGAATGGAATCGATGAAAGAGATTGTTCGCTGCGCGTCCAATCTTGGAATTCAATATCTGACAGTATATGCGTTTTCCACAGAGAACTGGAAACGGTCACAGGAGGAAGTCGGCGGGATCTTTAAACTGCTGACCAAGTTCGTCGATCTGGACCTGGACGAACTGAATGAGGAAAACGTCAGGGTGAAGTGTTTCGGTGATTATTCCGTTATCCCGCCAAAGGCAAAGAAGAGTATGGATGAAACACTTTCAGAGACTGCGGACAACACGGGTATGCAGTTTAATATCGCGCTGAATTACGGCGGGCGCGCGGAAATTCTGCGCGGAGTGAATAAGCTCGCGGAAAAGATCCGCAGCGGTGAAATTGACGGTGAAATCACAGAAGATATGATCAGCCGGTCACTCTGGTCCGGTGACGAGAACGGAAATGTTCCGGATCCGGATGTGATTATCAGAACCAGCGGAGAGGAGCGGCTGTCTAATTTCCTGCTCTGGCAGTGTGCATACAGTGAGTTTGTATTTACCGATGTTCTGTGGCCTGATTTTACACCGGAAGTGTTTAAAAAGCTTCTGGAAGAGTATCAGGGAAGGGACAGAAGATTCGGCGGAAGAAAATAACGGGAAAAGAAATATTCTTAGGAGCAACAATTTATGAAGACTAGAATCATTTCCGGCGCATGCATGGTGCCGCTGCTGATCTTTGTATATCTGGGCGGATACTGGCTGACAGCGCTGGCCATTTTAATCGGCGCAATGGGAATACATGAGTTTTACCGCGGATTCCGTGAAATCGGCGTTCACGCCAATGAACTGATGGCGTATATCTTCATGTTTATTCTGTATCTCATGAACGGGTTCTGGCCGGGCGACTATAAACTGATCGCTGCCTGGCTTGTCGCAGTCATTATGGCAGGATCCGTCTACATGTTCAATGTACAGAAACGGACACCGGATGACGCGATGGTCACGATTATCGGCATTCTCTATATCGGTTTTTTCTCTTTCCATGTGACGATGATCGATGAAACCGGCGCGTTCAGCATTTTTAAATGGCTGATCCTGCTCACCGCATTCGGAACCGATATCTGCGCGTACTTTGCTGGAGTTTTCCTCGGAAAGCATAAGATGGCGCCGCACCTGAGTCCTAAAAAAACCTGGGAAGGCGCAATCGGAGGAATTATCGGATGCACACTCGTCTGCTGGGGCTTCGGCATGATATTCTGCAGAGAGTTTGTCGGAACCTGCACCATTATCGGACTGATCGGCGCGCCGATTTCCATGTTCGGCGATCTGACTGCATCTGCATATAAACGAAAAATGGGAATCAAGGACTATGGCAATCTCATCCCGGGACACGGAGGAATCATGGACCGGTTTGACAGCATCTTGTTCACAGCGCCGTTTGTATACTATTATACAGCGATCGTTCTGATGCACTTCCATATCATTTTTTAGAGAGGACAAAGGGAACATGGCAAGGAAACGAATTACAATTCTCGGAAGCACGGGTTCAATCGGGACACAGACGCTGGATGTCATTTCTCAGCACCCAGACCGCTTTCAGATTATCGCGCTGACCTGCGGAAAAAATGTCGAACTGCTGAAGCAGCAGATCTGCCGGTTCCGGCCGGAGATGGCGTGCGTGGAAAGTGAGAAGGATGTGGCAGCTCTGCAGAAGGAGTTCCCGAAGATCCATGTTGTTTGCGGCAAGCGGGGGCTGATTGACGCTGCAGAAGCAGAGAGCGACATCCTGGTTAACTCACTGATGGGAATGCGCGGCATGGTTCCGACATATCATGCGATCCTGTCCGGAAAAGACATTGCCCTGGCGAATAAAGAAACTCTGGTCACCGGCGGACACCTGATCATGGATGCGGTCAGAAAAAACGGCGTCCGGATGCTGCCGGTCGACAGCGAACATTCTGCAATTTTCCAGTGTCTGCAGGGAAATCAGGGAAAGAAAATCAGAAGGATTCTCCTGACTGCGTCCGGCGGACCGTTCAGAGGGTGGAATTACAGTCAGCTGAAGACGGTCACGCCGGAGATGGCATTGAAGCACCCGAACTGGAAGATGGGAAGAAAAATCACGATCGATTCAGCGTCGATGATGAATAAAGGACTGGAAATGATTGAGGCAAAATGGCTGTTTGATGTCGATATCCATGATATCCAGGTGCTGGTTCATCCTCAGAGCATTGTCCATTCAGCAGTTGAATTTGATGATACTACGGTCATTGCGCAGATGGGAAAGGCAGATATGCGTGTTCCGATCAGCGTAGCTCTCGGATATCCGGATCGGCTCCACTGGAGCGGAGAAGGGCTCGATTTCTTCCATGCTCCGGCGCAGCAGCTTACGTTTGAAGAACCGGATCCGGCTGCGTTCAGGTGCCTTCCGCTTGCTGTCTCAGCTTCTGAAGAAGGCGGAAGCTGCCCTGCGGTCATGAATGCCGCAAATGAGGTTCTGGTCCAGGCTTTTCTGGATCACAAAATCGGTTTTACAGATATCCCGGAGGGAATTGAGAAGATTCTGCAGCAGCATCATAGGATTGAGGACCCGGATCTGGCGCAGATTCTTGAAATTGATCAGGAGACACGGGAAAAGACTTGGAAGGACTGTGTAAAGCAGTAAGGATGTGAATGATGCATACAGCAATTCTGGCAGTACTATTATTTGCGATAATGATCTTTCCGCACGAACTCGGACATTTTCTGGCTGCACGTGCGGTTGGTGTTCAGGTAAATGAGTTTTCTTTTGGTATGGGGCCGGCAATCTGGAAGAGAAAGAAAAACGGAACGCTGTACGCGGTCCGCATCTTTCCGATCGGCGGATACTGTGCTATGGAAGGAGAAGATGAGGCTTCAGAGAATGACCGCGCATTCAGCAGCAAGACAGCCGGACAGAAATTTCTGGTGCTCGCTGCGGGCGCATTCATGAATGTCGTCATCTGTATTCTGCTGTTTATGATTGTGTTCAGCGTTTCCGGAATGACCACAACGGCCGTCTCTAAAGTTGAGACCGGAAAACCTGCGTACACGGCAGGGATTCAGAAGGGTGACCGCATTCTCAAGGTGGATCGCCAGAAAATCACATCTTGGGAAGGAATAGGAACAATTGTGCAGAAAAAGAACGGGAAGCCCGTATCTGTGACTGTGGAACGCGGAGACCGTGAGATGACCTATACTCTCCGGCCGGTGAAAAGTCAGGGCCGCTATCTGATCGGAATTGAACCGGTTCTTTCACATAATCCCGCCAGAGCGTTCGTACGGAGCATCCGCGCTGCCGGCTACGCCGCGGTATTCATGTACAAGACACTTGGGCAGCTGATTACCGGAGGCATTGGCATGAAGGATGTGAGCGGTCCGGTCGGCATTGTTTCTGCCGTGCATAAGACGGTAAGCTACGGGTTCACCTATTTTCTGTCATTTGCCGCATTTATCAGTCTGAACCTGGCGGTGATCAATCTTCTTCCGCTGCCGGCGCTGGACGGAGGACGGATTCTGTTTCTCCTGATCCGAAAGATCGGAAAGAACCGCATCACGGACGCAATGGAAGGGAATGTGCATCTTGTAGGATTCACCCTGCTTCTGGTGCTGACAGTCATCGTCACCTGGCACGATATCGTTCGTCTTTTCTGATGGACGAGGAGTGAATTTCATGGTAAGGTAGTGGAACATATAGAAGGAGGACAAAGCACATGAGCAGCAGAAAACAGGTAATGGTCCGCGGCATTCCGATCGGCGGCGGCGCCCCGGTCGTCATTCAGTCCATGTGTAATGTTGATTCCCGCGATGGGAAGGGAATCCTGGATCAGATCAGACGCCTGGAAGAGGCGGGATGTCAGATTGTGCGGCTTGCCGTCCCGAACCAGGAGGCGCTTCAGGTTTTCTCCCATGTCCGTCAGAAAACGGATATGCCTCTGGTGGCAGATATTCACTTTGACTGGAGAATGGCGGTCGGAGCCATTGAAGAAGGCGCAGATAAAATCCGCATCAATCCCGGAAATATTGGTTCTGAAGAGAATGTCAGATGTGTCGTAGATGCCGCGAGAGCGCATCATGTGCCGATCCGCGTCGGCGTCAATTCCGGCTCTGTAGAGAAGGATCTGCTGCAGAAATACGGCCATGTGACGCCGGAAGCGCTTGCAGAAAGTGCGGTGCGGAATGTCCGCATGATTGAAGACATGGGGTTTGACGACCTGGTGGTTTCGATAAAATCCAGCGACGTGCAGATGAATTATGATGCGCATAAAATCGCGGCGCAGAAAATTGATCATCCGTTCCACATCGGCATCACGGAAGCCGGAACGGTAAAAATGGGAAAGATCAAAAGTGCTGCCGGAATCGGAGCGCTGCTGCTGTCCGGAATCGGCGACACCCTCCGTGTCTCCTTGACGGCGGACCCGGTGGAAGAGGTGATCTTTGCCAGAAATCTGCTGGAGAGCATCGGACTCAGACAGCCTGCGTTCGAACTGGTCAGCTGCCCGACTTGCGGAAGGACCAGAATCCCGCTTCAGGCGCTTGCAGAATCGGTCGAGCGGCGTCTGTCACAGGAAAAAGACCTTCCAAGAGGCCTCAAAATCGCAGTTATGGGATGCGTGGTCAACGGACCGGGAGAGGCTGCAGAAGCCGATTACGGGATCTGCGGAGGCGATGGAAAGGGCATTATTTTCGCGAAAGGAAAAGTACTGAAAACCGTCAGAGAAGATCAGCTTGAAGACGGGCTGATTGCGGCGATTCGTGAAGGAGCGGGAAAGATTGAATAAACTGATTCAGGAATTTGTCAGCTGGGATAGACTCCCGGAAGAAAACAGAGAACAGATGGAATGCGTGATTGAAGACGCTCAGATAAGAAAGGAAACAGGCGTACTGTCGATGGACATGCGCCTGAATTTTATCATACCTGCTGAGGACGACCGGAAACTGAAAGAGGCCGTCATCCGCCAGCTGCAGGGTCTTACAGGTGTGGAGCTGCGTTATCATTATGAGCGGGATCAGATGGCGCTCTCAGAAGAGGATATCCTGCGCCTGTATCTTCCGCGCCTGATCCGGGAATCGGAATCGTTTGCAAAGGTCGCGTTTGATCCTTCGCGGGTTCAGATCAGGGGACGCTCTGCTGTGCTTGGATCATTCGGACGGATGGCGACGGAGAAATTGAATGGAGAGCTGGCTTCTGAGCTTGCGCGAAAGGTGCAGGAAGCGTTCGGGTTCACCTGTCAGGTAAGATTTGAAAATGATGAAAAACGGTATGAAGAGGTCGGAAAAAAGAGAAACAGTGAGTTGACAGACGAGGAAATCTATTCGGCTCCGGGCGCAGATGTATACAGCGATGCAGGAGCTATGACAGAATTTGACGCGTTTGATCAGAGTATGCAGAATGCACAGGATGCAGATGCGGATCAGCTCCTTGCCGCATATGGCGGAATGACGCCGGATATGTCTGCGGATGATGCCGGAATGACGCCCCCATGGGAAGATGTCTCGGGATCATCCGGATCGGGAAAAACTGCGGCGCCGTCCGGACTTTCGCGTTCGCGCAGAGATGAATCCGGTACCGGGCATGCCAGGAAAGCGAGGACGTCCGGACAAGCCAGAAACACGCAGGGCGGCGCCCGCCGCGGAACAGAGGTTGTGCTCGGACGCGGAATACGCGGAACTTCAGTGCCGCTGATGCAGCTGACGCCGGATAGCGGCAAGGTTATTATAGAAGGCGTTGTTTTCCATAAAGAGAACAGACCGATCAAGAATAACAAACAGATTGTCACACTTCTGATCACGGATAAAAAGACCTCCGTCTGTGTGAAATCGTTTTTGAAAAATGAAAAATGGGATGATGTCGACAGCCGGATCAAGGAAGGCGATTATATTATCTGCCAGGGAGAGACGGAGTGGAGTAAATACGATAATGCGCTGAATGTCATCGTCCGCGACATTTCCAAAGGAGAGGGGCTTCCTAAAAGGGAGGATACCTGGGAAAACGGCCGTCGTGTGGAACTTCACTGCCATACGAAGATGAGTGCGATGGACGCGTTAAATGATCCGGAGCGCATCGTTCAGCTTGCCTCGGACTGGGGACAGCCGGCCGTCGCGATCACTGATCACGGTGTCGTGCAGTCCTTCCCGGACGCAGCCGCGTTTGCCGGAAAGCTCGCAAAAAAGGGAAAGCCGATCAAAGTCATTTACGGAATGGAGGGATACCTCTACGATGATGAAGGCTGCATCGATGCAGCCGGGAACATCGACTACAAGAAAAAGAAAGGGACCAACCATATTATTCTGCTCTGCAGAACGCAGGAGGGACTCAGAAACCTGTACAAGCTGGTTTCCATTTCACATGTGAAGTATTTTTATAAAAAACCGCGGATTCCGAGAACCGTTCTGGATAAATACAGAGAAGGCCTGATTGTCGGATCGGCGTGTGAGGCGGGAGAGGTCTACAGAGCGCTGGAACAGGGTAAATCAGATGAAGAAGTTGCGGAGATCGCAAAGTACTATGATTATCTGGAAATCCAGCCGCTGATTAATAACCGGTTCATGCTGGACGCTGACCGGTTTCCGGATGTCAACACATGGGAAGACCTGAAGGAATACAACCGGAGAATCGTGCGCATTGCAGATGCCCTCGGAAAACCGGTCTGTGCCACGACAGACGCCCATTATGATGAACCGGATTCTGCGATTTACCGGAATATCCTTCTTTACGGTATGGGATTCAAGGACGCGGAGAACGGACAGGGGCTGTATCTGCGCACAACCAATGAGATGATTGATGAATTCTCTTATCTTGGTGAGGAGACGGCTCAAAAAGTCGTCGTAGACAATACCAACCGGATTGCGAATTGGGTGGAAGATGGCATCAAACCGGTCCCGGATGAAAAGTGCCCGCCGAAAATCGACGGCGCAGAAGAGGAACTGTATAATAAATGCTTTGAACGCGCGCACAGGATTTACGGCGATCCGCTCCCGGACAAAATTCAGGAACGGCTGGACACAGAGCTGAACGCGATTATCAGCAACGGATACGCAGTTATGTACGTTTCTGCGGAGCGACTGGTGAATAAATCGCTGCAGGACGGCTACCTGGTCGGATCCAGAGGATCCGTCGGCTCGTCCTTTGCGGCAACTATGGCAGGAATCACCGAGGTCAATCCCCTTGACCCGCATTATATTTGTCCGAACTGTAAGCACCTGGAGTGGGGCGATATGACCAAGTACGACAATGGACTTGACATGCCGCCGAAGAAATGCCCGGAATGCGGCGCAGAGATGAAGCGGGATGGATTTACGATTCCGTTCGCGACATTCCTGGGCTTTAAAGGAAATAAGGAGCCGGATATCGACCTGAATTTTGCCGGAGAATACCAGGCGAGAGCGCATAAATATGTCGGCGTGATTTTCGGGGAAAAGAATGTGTTTAAGGCGGGCACGGTCGGAACGATCGCGGAGAAGACGGCTTACGGCTATGTGAGAAGGTTTTTTGAGGAAACCGGACGCGCAGTCAATAAGTTTGAGATCGATCGTCTGACGGAAGGCTGTACGGGCGTGAAGCGCACGACAGGACAGCACCCGGGCGGAATCATCATCGTACCGAGAGATCACGACATCTTTGAGTTCTGCCCGATTCAGCATCCGGCCAATGATACCAAGACGGATATCATCACGACGCATTTCGATTACCATAAGATTGATAAGAATCTGCTGAAACTCGACATACTGGGGCATACGGTTCCGTCCATGATCCGTCAGCTGCAGGATATGACAGGCGTTGATCCTCTGCATGTCGATCTGACTGATCAGAAAGTGCTGAGTATCTTCAACGGCACGGAAGCGCTGGATATCAAGGATCCGGATTACAGGTTCCGGCATGGTACGTTCGCGATTCCAGAGTTTGGAACGGGATTTACGCGCCAGATGCTGGACGACGTCAAGCCGAAGCGGTTTGAGGATCTGGTCAGAATGTCCGGGTTCTCGCACGGAACGGATGTATGGCTGAACAATGCGCAGGAATATATCCGCAACGGCACGGCAACCATGCGTGAAGTGATTTCTACACGAGACGACATCATGAACTTCTGCATTGCGCACGGCATTGAAAACGAGACCTCTTTCCGCATCATGGAGGAGACGCGTAAGAAGAATCTGGTCCTGACGGAGGAACACAAGCAGGAGATGCGCGACCACGGCATTCCGCAGTGGTACATCGATTCCTGCTCCAAGATCAAGTATATGTTCCCGCGGGCGCATGCGGTGGCTTATGTTATGATGTCCTTCCGTATGGCCTGGTATAAGGTGTATTATCCAGTTCCGTTTTATGCAACATACTTTACCTCCGTACTGGCTGATTTTGACGCTGAAACGGCGCTGAAAGGCAAGGAGGCGGTTCTGCGGAAGATGGACGAGATCAATATGAAGGGGAATAACGCGACTGCGAAAGAGAAGGACAGCGAGACGGTTCTCGAGGTGATCTACGAGATGTATGCGCGTGGGTTTGAGTTCCTGCCTGCGGAGCTCGGCACTTCCTATGCGGAGCGGTTCTGGGAAAAGGACGGGAAAGTCCTGCTTCCGTTCGCTGCATATGAAGGGGTTGGAGCAGCCGCGGCGAACCAGTTGGTGGATGCCTATAACGAGAAGCCGTTCGATACGGTGGAAGACTGCCAGACCAGAGCGCACCTCGGAAAGGGTGTTATTGAAACTCTGCGGGCGCACGGAATCTTTGAGGGGCTTCCAGAAACTGACCAGATTTGCTGGGCAATTTAAAGGATGACTGACGCCTATGAATGTTTTGATTATTCATAGGCGTGTTTTCTGACAAATACAGACTGCCCAAGGGGTCACATACAGACGTGATTTTCCATTATTATACAATGCATAAGATTGTATATATATTCGTTGTAACACTGAGGGAGAATTATTCGTCCCTTCCTTGTAGAAAATGCACCGATCATGTATACCGGATGATTTGTAAAAAGTACTTTAAAAAACCCTCCTTTGGGTATAAGATAGATATGTCGCAAGAACACAAGATATTGTGTGTGAGTGAAAAAGCAAATACCTATATATAGTGTCGTTGATGCAACGAGCCACTATAGGGTGATAAATATGATCTGCACTGGAAATTCAGAACCGGCTGGCATCCCGCAGCAGAATTGCAGAAGATGCTTTGGAGAGAGGGTCAAGCCGCTGTTCTGTGGGTTTTCTGCGCCCTTTTGCATTCATAAATTATGCATAAAGAAGAACAGAGTACATTGTGCAGAGCGGACGTTGTAAAGGAGTGTGGCGGAATGGAAAGAGAAATTATCTGCAATGTTATCAAGAGAAGTGGTCAGGAAGTGGCGTTCGATCCGGAAAAGATCGTCAGTGCTGTGAGCAAGGCCAACAAGGAAGTAGACCGCATTCACCAGATGAGTGAGTATCAGATTGAAGCGGTTGCAGAGAACGTCACACGCCAGGTTGAAAAGATGCAGCGTGCGATTAATGTAGAAGAAATCCAGGATATGGTAGAAAAAGGCATTATGGAGATGCGTGCGTTTGAAGTCGCGCAGAAATATGTCCGCTACCGTTACCGCCGGTCTCTGGCCCGTAAGGCTAACACGACCGATGACGAGATCCTGTCTCTGATCGAACAGGCCAATGAAGAGGTAAAACAGGAAAATTCCAATAAAAACCCGGTGATCAATTCTACGCAGCGTGACTACATGGCCGGTGAAGTCAGCAAAGATCTTTCCCGCCGTGTTCTGCTGCCGGAAGAAATCGTCAAAGCGCATAACGACGGAATCATTCATTTCCATGACATGGACTATTACGCACAGAAGGAGCATAACTGCGATTTGATCAATCTTGAGGATATGCTGCAGAATGGCACAGTAATCAGTGAAACGATGATCGAGAAGCCGCACAGCTTCTATACAGCCTGCAATATTACAACGCAGATTATCGCGCAGGTTGCATCCAATCAATATGGCGGACAGTCCTTTACACTTTCTCATCTGGCGCCGTTCGTCGATGTGAGCAGAAAAAAACTCCGCAGACTGGTTGCTCAGGAATTTAAGGACACCGGTGTTCAGGTCAATGATCAGGTTATTGATGACATTACAGAAATGCGCCTGAAGAAGGAGATCAAAGACGGAATCCAGACGATTCAGTATCAGCTGATTACCCTGATGACCTGCAACGGCCAGGCACCTTTTGTTACGATGTTTATGTACCTGGATGAGGTTCCGGAGGGACGCACCAGAGATGACCTTGCAATGATGATTGAAGAGGTTCTGCGTCAGCGCATGCAGGGGGTCAAGAATGAAAAAGGCGTCTGGATTACACCGGCTTTTCCTAAACTGATCTACGTTCTGGATGAGGATAATATCCATGAGGGATCCAAGTATTTCTACCTGACAGAACTGGCGGCAGAATGTACAGCCAAGAGAATGGTTCCGGATTATATTTCAGCCAAGATCATGAAGAAGCTGAAGAATGGAAACGTTTACACCTGCATGGGATGTCGTTCTTTCCTGACCGTTGAGGATTCCCAGCGCAATTCGGACGGAAGTCATAAGTTCTACGGCCGTTTCAATCAGGGCGTAGTCACCATTAATCTGGTGGATGCCGCATGTTCCTCAGACGGAGATATGGACCGCTTCTGGGAGATTCTGGATGAACGTCTGGAACTCTGCCATCGTGCGCTGCGCTGCCGTCATGAGCGTCTGAAAGGAACCGTTTCTGACGTGGCGCCGATCCTCTGGCAGAACGGAGCGCTGGCTCGTCTGAAGAAGGGTGAAACGATTGATAAGCTCCTGTACGGCGGATATTCTACAATTTCGCTCGGCTACGCAGGACTCTGCGAGATGTGCTGGAGAATGATCGGAAAGAGCAATACGTCTGAAGAAGGACGCGAGTTCTGCCTGAAAGTCATGCAGAAACTGAATGATAAGTGCAAGGAGTGGAGAGATGCAGAGAACATCGCCTACTCCGTATACGGAACGCCGATGGAATCCACAACTTATAAGTTTTCCAAGTGTCTGCAGAGAAGATTTGGCATTATCCCGCATGTGACGGATAAGAACTACATCACAAACAGTTACCATGTCCATGTAACAGAACCGATTGATGCGTTCCACAAGCTGAAATTCGAATCTGAATTCCAGAAGCTGTCACCGGGCGGAGCGATCAGCTATGTAGAAGTTCCAAACCTGCAGAACAATATCCCTGCGGTAATTACAGTCATGCAGTACATCTATGATAATATCATGTATGCAGAACTGAATACCAAGAGCGATTACTGCGAAGAATGCGGATACGATGGTGAAATCAAGATTGTTGAAGATGAGAGCGGAAAACTCGTTTGGGAGTGCCCGAACTGCGGAAACCGCGACCAGAATAAGATGTCCGTTGCCCGCCGCACCTGCGGTTACATTGGAACCCAGTTCTGGAACCAGGGCAGGACGCAGGAGATCAAGGATCGTGTAATGCACCTGTAGATTGAAAAATTGATAAAGAAATTATACAGTCAGTGCCATATGGTGCTGGCTGTTTTTATAGTTAATGTAACTGTGCAAGATCTTAGTTGACAATATCGATGTTCGATATTAAGATGAAGATAGAAAGAATATCGATATTCGATAAATATAAACGGCGGCAAGAGAGGATGATGGGGCATGGCAAGGTCAAGATTCCAGACGCTGACAGAGCAGATGTTCTATATTCTCCTCTGTTTTCAGGAAGAGTGTTTTGGAACGGAAGTGATGAAAAAAGTCAGTGAAATGACTGAAGGCCGCGTAAATGTCGGACCTGGGACGCTGTATAATCTCCTGGAACAGTTTTCAGATGCCGGGATGATTGAAGAAACGAGAACCGAGGGCAGAAGGCGGTGCTATCGGCTGACTGAGGCGGGAAAGGATGCTCTTGAGGAAGAATATAAAAGGCTGTGCAGGCAGATTCAGGATTACAGGCAATATATGAAGGAGGGATTCTGATGAGAGGCTTTTTTGAACCCATGATCTATACCTTTTACGATCACAGCAGCATTGAACATCACCTGGAATCCCGGGCGCGGTCCGGATGGCGTGCGGACGGAATCGGATCGACGATCCATTACCGACGCGCAGATCCGGCAGAAGTGAAGTACGCGGTGACGTATTTCTGGGGCAGTGGAACCTGGGACCCTCCGCGAAGGAAAGAGCAGCGATTTATGGAGTATTGTATAGAAACCGGATGGATTCTGGTGGCAGAGAACAAGCGAATGAAGGTGTTCTGCAATGAAGATCCGAATGCGGTTCCGCTTGAAACGGAGCCAGGTGTTCAGGTGAAGAATATTCGCGAAGCCTGTGCAAAAGGCATTCTTCTGTCTTTCATATGCGGTGCAGCTGGATGGCTGGTTGCGCTGAAGTGTTTGATCCCGCTTCTTTTGCATCAGAATGCTTACCAGCATCCGATTATCGCATACGCGGGATTGTTGTTTCTGGGGCTGGCACTGGTTATGACCGATTATGTGATTACCTATTTTCGATGGGCAGGCCGGGCAGAGGAAAATGCAAAGAATCAGCAGTTTACGCCAACATGGTCACATTTCCGGTTTCAGACAGTGATCAATGCTGCAATGTTGATCTCGTTTCCTGTTGCGTCACATTTTGTGTTTCATGCATCACCTGCCCAGTGGATTTTGGATCAGATGATTTACTGTCTGATTATGCTCCATGTATTTGTATATCCTGTTCTGCCGTTCCGACTGAAACAGAAAGGGCATTCCGGACCATTAAACTTTCTGATAACCGGTGGAAGCACCGCTTTTATTGTTGCGATATTATGCATTATAAGGGCAAGAATCAGTTGAGAAATATCAGATATAACAGATCCGTGTAAGTGTGAAATAAAAGGTGAGAACTACAGATGAACAGTCATATTGAATTGAGAATATTTCCGTTCTATGATCACAGCAGCATTGAACGTCACCTGGAATCCCGGGCACGGTCCGGATGGCGTGTGGACGGAGTCGGCGCGCTGTTTCATTATCATCGTGCTGAACCGTCTGAGGTGAAATATGCTGTTGTATATGTAGAGGACAGTGGATTCTGGATGCCGCCGAACGAGAGCGAACTTTCTTTTGAGGAGTTCTGTGAAGAAGCCGGCTGGGAGCTTGTCGCTGAACACCATAAGCTGAAAGTATTCTGTAATGAAAATTCGAACGCGGTTCCACTCGAAACAGAGCCACAGGTACAAGTGAACAATATCCGGATGTGCAGCATAAAATTTGTGCTGGATAATATCCTTCTGATGCTGGGGTGGCTGTTTCTGATTGTATGGAATTGCCTGCCATATATCCGAAGCCATTCTCTGACAGCCCATCCGGATGCGATGCTTCAGGGAGTTATATATCTAGGGTTTCTTCTGGTATCCGCCGATGCATTGGTCACATATGCGCGTTGGGTGCACCGCGCGGAGAAAAATGCAAAGGTCCGGGAGTTTACACCGACCAGGTCGCACTATAAATTTCAAACTGCTTTATATGCTGCGCTGCTTTGTGTGTATCCGGTATATTCTTTCTTCAGATCAGATGGAAGCTGGCTTTCCCTAGTGTTCACCATATTGGGTGCTGTATTAATTCTCTATCCGATGACTGTGCAGCCGATGATCAACTTCAGGCTTCGGAAGAAAGGCGTTTCAGGACTGGTGAACTGGTTTCTGTGTAATGGTGTTATTGCAGTTGCTGTTGTGGTGTCAATCATTTTTATCGTGAAATGGATTGAGGTGAAATAAGCTCCAATTCTCACAGGATCACATGGTGATATAAATACAATGTTAGATAATGTATCAAAAAAACTGTAGAGTAAAATAATATTGTGATAGCTTTTGAGGATTGTGCATGGTAAAATTAAAGAAAGTCAGGGAGGTGATTGTGATGACTAAGAAACAGAATCGTTATCTCCTGATTGAAGGTGTACTGTGCATCCTTTCTCTGGCATTGATTTTCAGTCTATACGGACCAGTATGGCAGGGCGTTTCAGAGTTTTATCTGAATCCTCTTATGCTGGTGCTGTACGCACTTGTGGCTAAACCGCTGTTTGCGTTCAGTCTGAGTGCTGTTGCTGCAATAGCAATTTTGAAAAGACAGAGTATTCATATTCCAAGAGGGGTCTGCAGAGCATTACGCGTTCTTTTGTATGCGGCTTTTGCTGTTTACCTGCTGGCGGCAGTCCTGTGGTACAGCCGCCTTCTCGGAACAGGCGGATCGATATTCTTCTTCAAGATTGTTGATTCTGAAGTTCCGTTCATCCTTGCAGGCATGGTTTCCTCCGTGCTGTATTTTGCTGAAAATTAAAGTTAGGCATGAGTGCACCTCGAAGAGGAACCGGCACGGAGCCGGTTCTTCTTGTGAGAAAGGAGAGATTAGAATGCCAATATATTCAATGGTTCTGATGGCGGCATTGTTCGCTGTTATTTACCTGGTCGTCTGGATGATTGAGAAGATAAAGTATATGACGCGGAAAATCTCTGATCTCGAGGCTCGTGTTGAGCAGATGGAAGTAACTGCAGAAAAAAAGGATTTTTATTATGTCAAAGAAGATTGAGCAGTTAAAGTCACGATATTTTTGCTTTCACACAGGTGCATTAATATTATCAATCATTCTCATCGTAATTTCTGCTGCCAGAGGGGTGCTTCGATCCGGGTCGGCACAGGACGTTATGATCTATGAATATCTCGAACGGCCGCTGTTTTCATATAGTCTGTCCGTCATTTTAATGGTAATTATTTTTGATAAGATAAACATTCATTATTCAGGACCGGTGAAACTGGTTGTTCGGATTATTGTGATTATGATCACTGTGGGATATGCAGTAGCTGCAGTGAGATGGTGTACGGGGGTTATTTCTGCGGACGGAGCCGTTTATCAGGGCGTAAATGTAATAGGACCGCAGTTCCTGTTCCTGGCCGTCGGGATACTGTCCGCAGGTGTGCATATATCTGCTGAAAATGAAAAGTAAAAACATACGTTCTTAACAAATCGCGCGTTGTATGTTACAATAAGATTTTAATGACTCAGATGCATGGGAGAATGAATTTGGAGGATTGAATGAACATACAGCGTGCGATTTTGCATATCATCGATTTTATTTCAGGAGTTTACCTGCCGTCGCAGCACGAGCTGGATCTGGGCAGCGAAGCTGTCCGGACCTATCTGGAGACACATATTTCGCGCAGCCAGACAGAAGCACGTGCTAATATGGCTGTGTTTTCCGATGACAGCAGGATGAAGGCAGAACTTCAGGATTATCTGGACGGGGGCTGTGATTTTATTTCCTTTACACAGGAGATTGCGGAGAATCTGAAGGCGGCGCTGGAAGCTTCGGACGCGGAGACCTCCTATGATCTGCTAGCCGCGGAATTTACCGATGAGGACGGACCGCAGCTCGCGCTTCTGCTGCTGGATCACCGGACGGCATATACCCATGTCGTGGAAAATGGAGAACAGGGAACCGTTGCAACCATTATCCGCAATCATGCCATTCTTCCCGGGGAAAAGCAGAAAGCGGCCGCCGCGGCCCTGATAGATAAGAAAACTCTAGGCATCCGTTATACGGATAAAAAACTGGAGATCAACGGTCAGAAGGTCAATCTGCTAGAAGAGGAAATTCTGCAGTGTCAGAAAGAACTGGCCAACCATCATTTTCTGGTTGCGGTAGAGAAGATTACCCGCGATGTGGCGGAGGAGTTCGGACAAAATTCATCGCTGGCGCTTGCAAGGGCAAAAACATATATTGCGGAAAACGCGGAAACTGCCGACCGCCTTTCCCCGGAAGATGTGGGGCGGGAAGTGTTCTCCGGTTCACCGGGGATGATGGCTTCCTATGATGAAAAGGTTCAGGATGCACAGCTTCCGAAGCAGGCCGTTGTAGATCAGGAAGTTGCGGTGAAGAAGGGCCGGAGCCAGAAAATAAAAACGGATACGGGAATTGAAATCACATTTCCTGCAGAATACGCCGGGAATGATGATTTTATAGAATTTATCAATCAGCCGGATGGAACGATTTCCATTGCGGTGAAAAATATTGGAAAGATCATAAGCAGACTATAAAGCAGGAGGATGGAATGATGGACTGTATTTCAGTAGAGAACATGAGAATTAGTGATCGGAATACCATCAGGACTAAGGTCCCGAGTCTGGAACTGATGCGGCGTGCAGCTGCCGGAATCTATAAAGCTGCGGATTTCAGCACCGAGCCGATTGTCATCTGTGTCGGATCCGGAAATAACGGCGGAGATGGTTTTGCGCTTGCAGAGATCCTGAGACAGGACGGAATAGACTGTGAAATACTGACCGTCAGCGACCATTGGTCTGAGGACGCGCAATTTTATAAAGCTCGTGCTGAGCGCTTCGGTGTCCCAGTAAAGGCTTATGAGCCTGAAACGAATCAGCTGGAAGGCGCGGCGGTTATTGTAGACTGTCTCCTGGGAACCGGCTTTCAGGGCGACGTGCGGGGAAAATACGCTGACATGATTGAAGAGATCAATCACTTGCAGGCTCTGGTGTTAAGCTGTGATATTAACAGCGGCATGAACGGGGACAGCGGTCAGGGAAGTCTGATCGTTCATTCTGATGTAACCGTGACCATCGGCTATGTCAAGCAGGGCCTGATTACAGAAAACGCCGGAAAATACATGGATTGTCTGATAACAGCAGACATTGGAATTGACCTGGATCATAAAGAAGATGAGCTTCTGTCCGAACGTGTCTGGAACCAGCTGAAGCAGCAGAAGACCAACAAAATCCTGAAGCTGGACGACGGGACGGAATACATCGAATGCGCCGGGCACAGGGTGTATTGTATGCCGGAGTGGCTGGATCCGGTTGGTGTGATCAGCCGATAATAAACACCGGATGGAAGAGTGCGTGGAACAGCATGTCTTACCGCTCTCAGAAACATAGAGAATCGCTGTTGCTGATATTAATATTTAGAAAGGAAATCCGTTAACGTTTTAGAAATGAGAAAGAGAAGAGTACATCAAGATATTATGCAGGTATTTATCTGTGTGATAATACTTGCTGTCGTTATCACTGCCGGTATGATTATTACCTTATTCCATACGGATGCCGGGGCCTATGCGGAGACAGAAACGGCAGAGAAGACGGGATCCGGAAGTGTAAAAGTCATTCGCGTGCCGTACAGTCAGGGACAAAAGGGAATCCAGAAGGCCCTGAACAAAGCAAGGAAGCATGCATCGGCAGAACAACCATATCAAGTCATCGTAGAACCTGGAACATATAAGCTGAACCGTGCGCTGAATATTTATTCCAATACGGAACTGATCAGCGAGCCCGGAACAGAGTATAAAGAAACAAAGCGAGATAATCTGCTGAAGGTCGGAATGCCTGGAACCGATACGCAGGCCAGTGGTTTTTATTACCAGAACATCACGATAAACGGCGGAAAATGGAGCCGCTGTAAACTACATAATTCAACCGGAATCAAGATCGCACATGCAAAAAATGTTACTTTGGAAAATGCGGAACTGTGTAATGCAGAAAACAGCCACCTTGTAGAGACTGCAGGAGTGGACGGTCTGCAGGTAAAGAATTGCTATTTCCATGATTCGACGCGCACCGTATCTGGAAATGCAGGATATGAATGCGTGCAGATTGATATCCTGGCCAGAAAGCATTTCAACGGATATGCAGCTCTGGATGAGGAACGCGACTGTGTATCGAAAAACATTACGGTGGAGAACTGCCGGTTCAGAAATGTTGTGCGCACGGTCGGTTCGCATACTGCAGTGCTTGGAAAGCCGTTCCGGAATGTGGTTTTTCAGAATAACACGGTGGCAGACTGCCATGACGCGGGATTCTATGTGCGTAATGTAAGAGGACTTCGTGTTGTAGGAAACCGGATTCGGTGCAGAGATAACGGAATAGCGGTTTTTAATATGGTTTACACCTTGAACGGTTATTATTTGGCAGATGGATGTTCCGGATCAGGGACTTCTCTGATTATGCCCGTAAACGGTGTGATTGCCGATAATAATATCGAGACGTCCGGCGGAAACGGAATTTATCTTCTCGGGCGAAGGCTACGAAAACCAGTGAAAGCGGATTCCGGTCAGAAAGTGCCGAAAGGAGACTATTATGTCGGGAATATTAAAGTTGAGAACAACACAATCAGAACCAGGAACCACAGAAGATCACCGATCATAATCGCGGATGGACGGAATATCTCTATTCGGGGGAATTACATCATCAGGCCGACACGGAAGAATCCGGCGATTCATGTAACCGGTGGAAGTCGGAAAATCAGAAGCAGTGGAAACAAAGTCAGGAGGAAATGATGATTCAGGAATTGGACAGAGATGTCAATCTGTCTTTGACGGCAGAAATGATGATGAATTTTAAAGAGAATATGTAGGCGCAGTTTAGGCCTGTGCACAAAATCGTTTGGTCGTGCGGTTCTGTGCGCAGGTTTTCTTATACGTTTAATGTTATGATTCTTAAAAATTCTGAATTAGATTGAAAGGCGGGTGGAGGAATGCTATATTAAAATCAGTCAGAGGAAATATATCGCGGGATTTGTATCTGAAGAATATTTTCAGGGTGCGCGAAGCAGTGTTCATATACAGAGAAAGGATGGTGAAGTATGGTAAAATTAATTGTGTGGCTGATTATTCTCGTGTTAGTTATTTTGCTTGTAGTATCAAATGTTAGAATAGTGCCCCAATCACATGCGTATGTTACGGAATTCTTCGGGAAATTTAAGGCAGTATGGGAAGCCGGACTGCATGTGAAAATTCCGTTCTTTGAGCGTGTCGTTAAGAAGATTTCCCTAAAGGAGCAGGTGCTGGATTTTCCGCCGCAGCCGGTGATCACAAGGGATAATGTTACGATGATGATTGATTCCGTCGTCTTTATGAAGGTGTTCGATCCGAAGCTGTACACGTATGGTGTGGAGAATCCGATTTCCGGACTGCAGAATCTGTCTGCCACGACGCTAAGAAACATTATTGGAGACATGGAACTGGACCAGACGCTGACGAGCCGGGATGAGATCAACCGGAGGATGGAGCAGATCCTCGATGAGGCGACAGACCCGTGGGGAATCAAGGTTTCCCGAGTAGAAATTAAAAACATCCAGCCGCCGAAAGAAATTGAAGAGGTCATGACCAAGCAGATGCGTGCAGAGCGTGAACGCCGTCAGACTGTTCTGGAGGCGCAGGCGCATCAGGAAGCGGTTGTCAGCCGCGCCGAGGGAGACAAAAAGGCGAAAATCCTTAGTGCAGAGGCGAAAGGGATGCGCAGATTGCACTCGCAGAAGGCCGTTCCCGTTCGATTAAAATGGTTTATCAGGCAGAAGCAGAAGGTCTGGAAGCCCTGAAAAATGCTAATGTCAGTGAGACAGTCCTTCGTCTTAAAGGCCTGGAGGCTCTGAAAGATGTCTCCGACGGACGTGCAACCAAGATCTTTATGCCTTCAGATATTACAGAACTGGTCTCTACACTGGGGACAGCTGCAGAGGCAATGGGGATCGGCGATTCTATTCCGGTTGATCACATGCCGAAGAAGAAGCCGCTGGTTCCAAAAGATCCCTGTATAACGCCGGAAACAGGAAAAGGAGGCGTAGAAGCATCTGAGACTTCAAGGAAAATCATCGCCGATGTCGAGGACAATGAGCAGAGTCTTGACGGAGATGAATAATCATAAACATTACGGCGAAATTCTGAAATTTTCGGATCCGGGGTGAAGAGTCAGTGAACGCAGGCATCTGTAAACAGCAATGTTTTATGAACAGCATCAGGCACGATATTGGAATGTGCGAAGTTCATTTAGCATAACTTCACCAATTGTTCATCTTAATTCGTGGATTCACCACAGTAATTTGCTATAGTAATAACTGTCGAAGGGAAGTGCCGATCCCGAAGACAAAGATAAAATTAAATCATAAACTCTCTTTTTCATGAAACATTGCAAAGAAAAGGCCGGTTCTGCGGAACCGGTTTTTTCTTTTTCCCGGATGGATTATACTGAACCTGTACTTTCGGATAGCTGTAATCATTGATGAAATGGGGAAGGAGCCAGAAACAGAATGAAGCGTATTGCATTAGCTGAAAAATTAAAGCGTAAGAAGATCCTGATTCTTGACGGATCGATGTCAACCGCATTGGAAAATCTCGGATGCGATCTTCGTGATCCGCTCTGGACAGCAAGGGTTCTGGCCAATGAGCCGGATAAAATCCGCAGGGTGCACCTGGATTATCTGCGTGCCGGAGCGGATGCGGGGATTACAGCAAGTTATCAGGCCAGTGTCCGCGGTTTAATGGAGGCTGGTTTTTCTGCGAGTCAGGCGGAGCATCTGCTTGTCTGTTCTGTCCGACTGTTCAGAGAAGCAGCAGAACAGTGGCAGGAGGAACAGTTGTCCGGACTGAGTTTAGGGAAAGATCATGCTCGCCACCCATCCGGCAATCCGATGCAGGTATTTGATGGACGGCTTGAGGAAGACTTTGAATCTGGAGCTGATCAGCCTCTCTGCTTTGGATCCTGCGGCCCATACGGCGCTTATATGCATGATGGAAGTGAATATCGCGGAGATTATCATATATCCATGCGTGAACTGGAGCGGTTCCATAAAGACCGCGCAGAAATTCTGTGGGAAGAAGCAGGCTGTGATCTTCTGCTCTTTGAGACGGAACCTTCGATCGATGAAGCGAGGGTTGAGGCAGATGTCGCAGAAGAGCTGGAAGCGGATTATGGGGTGAGCTTTTCATGCAGGGATGAAGTTCATATCTGCGGCGGTGCGCGGATCGAAGACTGTGTCCGTATTATGACAGCTGATCATCCGCATCTTCGGTTTCTGGGAGTCAACTGTACCGCACCGAAATATATTGAATCACTGATCCTGGCTGTGCGCAGTCAGACTGATCTTCCGATTGCCGTTTATCCGAACAGCGGAGAACAGTATGATATTCGAAACGGACAATGGTCAGGAGCGAATCCAGATCCGGAATATTTCAAGGCCTATGCAGAAACATGGATGCGTGCAGGCGCGGTTATGATTGGCGGATGCTGCAGGACGACAACCCGTGAAATCCGCCAGTGTACTGAAGCGCGGGATGAATATTTACGTGCGCCGGAACATAGAATTATAAATCAGGAGTAGATTAGTCGCGGCGTTTTGGAAGAGAGTCAAGCTTACAGAGCCATCTAGGCAGATGTTGATCCAAGCCGCTCCATTTACGAGTAACTCTGCATTATACAATGCTGCGGCGGCATCGGAACATGAAAAGCGCCCGTCCCGGCAGGAATGTCCTGCTCTGGGACGGGCGCTTCTTATAACTGTAATATACTCGTTCTGATCTTAAAACTCTGTTACAAGATCAAGGGTATGTTCAGCATTCTGCTTTTTGCAGACTTCAACGAACTTGTCAAGCGGAACGTTCTGAACCTGTTTATTCGAACCTCTGAGGTTGATGGAAACAGTGTTCTCTTCAGCTTCTTTGCTTCCGACAACCAGGATGTACGGATCCTTGTAGTTCTTGAAGTTCTTGATCTTTTCACGCATATTCTTGTCTGTATAGTCTGCTTCTACGCGGACACCGGCAGCTTCCAGAGTCTCTGCAACTTTCTTTGCGTACTCATTATGCTCCTGACGGATTGGAACGACGGCAACCTGATACGGGTTCAGCCAGAATGGGAATGCGCCCTTGAAGTTCTCAGTCAGAATTCCGATGAAACGCTCAACAGATCCGAAAATAGCGCGGTGCAGCATAACCGGCATCTTCTGAACGCCGTCTTCGTCCGTGTACTTGCAGTCGAAGTTCAGCGGAAGCTGGAAGTCGAGCTGAATGGTTCCCATCTGCCATTCTCTACCCAGTGCGTCGGTCATCTTCAGGTCGATCTTAGGACCGTAGAATGCGCCGTCGCCTTCATTAATCTCGTAATTTCCTTCTCCGTAGACTTTGTCCAGAATTGCTTTCAGATCCGCTTCAGCACGGTTCCAGGTCTCGATGTCGCCCATGAAGTCATCCGGACGCGTGGAAAGCTCTGCCTTGTAGGTCAGGCCGAATGTACCGTAGATCTCCTCAGCAATGCTCATAATGTCCGCGATTTCATCGCCGATCTGATCCTCTTTCAGCAGAATGTGCGCATCGTCCTGACGGAACATCTGTACACGGAACAGACCGTTCAGCTCTCCGGATTTCTCTCTTCTGTGGATGACGTCTGTCTGGCTGATTCTGAACGGCAGATCCTTATAGCTTCTGACATCGCGCTTGTAAACCAGGATTGCGTTCGGGCAGTTCATCGGTTTGCAGGCGAATACGCGGTCTCCCTCGTTTCCGCCCGGGATGATGAACATATTCTGGACATAGTGACCCCAGTGGCCGGAAGTCTCCCAGATCTCTTTGCCGCTGATGACCGGTCCGGAAATCTCCATGTAATCATGCTTCTCATGGATCCCTCTCCAGTATGCCATCAGAGCATTGAACAGCTTCCATCCTCTCGGCAGCCAGAACGGCATACCTGGAGCGCTCGGATCGAACATGAACAGATCCAGCTGTTTTCCGAGCTTTTTGTGGTCGCGCTCCATCGCTTCTTTCAGGAGTTTTTTATGCTCCTTCAGTTCCTGCTTGCTCGGGAATGCGAAGACGTAAATTCTCTGCAGCTGCTCTCTGTTTTCATCGCCTCTCCAGTAGGAACCGGAAGAAGACTTGATTTCGAACGCAACATTCAGCAGCTCTGCAGAGTTGTCGACGTGCGGGCCGGTGCACAGATCCACATAATCGTCGCCGGTATAGTAAATCGTAATGTCCTCGCCTTCCGGGAGGTCTTCGATGAGTTCTGTCTTGAATTTCTGATCTTTGAAGATTTCCAGAGCCTCTGCTCTGCTGACCTCCTTGCGGGTCCAGTCTTCTTTTCTCTTCAGAATTTCATGCATTTTATCTTCAATGGTCTTGAAGTCGTCGTTGGTGATCGTCCGCGGAAGAACGAAATCATAATAGAAACCGTCTGCGATCTGCGGTCCGATCGCGTACTGTACGTTCTCCTTGCCAAAGATTTCAATTACAGCCTTTGCAAGGACGTGTGCCATAGAATGGCGATAAACTTTTAAGAATTGTTCTTTTTCCATAAGTTAACCCCTAACATTTTGTTGATTTTGTTTCTATAGCTAATTATTATACGTTAGAGACCTTGAAATGTAAAGAGATTGCCAGAATCTTTATCTATTTATTATAATTTTCGACAGATTGATTTCCAGTATGTTTATACTCGGGACAAAAGGGAAAAGTGCAAGGCGAAAACGCATTGTATCCTTGTGCCTTGATTTTTGTCCGGGAACTGGTATGATGTAATATACGACTGTGCGCAGCGCAGCAGGAATGAATTGTTTATTATTAATATATAATGGTAGGAAAATGTATTACGGAAATATAAAGGATTATGATGTTGCAAATGGACTGGGAGTGCGCGTGACGCTGTTTGTTTCAGGGTGCAGAAACCACTGCGAGGGATGCTTTCAGCCAGAAACGTGGGATTTTCAGTACGGGAAGCTGTTTACGCAGGAGACAGAGGATGAACTGCTGAAGATGCTGGAACCCGACTATATCGCGGGATTCACCTGTCTTGGCGGGGAGCCGTTTGAGCCGGAAAATCAGAAGGTCCTGGTCGGACTGTTCAGAGATATCAAGCAGGCGTACCCGGAAAAGACGATCTGGTGCTATACGGGATACCGGTACGGCGAGGATCTGGCTGAGGGCGGAAGCAAGTTTACGGATGTCACAGAGGAGATGCTTGGATATATTGATGTTTTGGTTGACGGAAAGTTTGAACTGGAACAGAAGGACATCACACTGCATTTTCGCGGAAGCAGGAACCAGAGGGTGCTGAACCCGAAAACGGGGGAATTACTGGATGTATAGCCATGGAATTCAATTGGAAAGGTTTGACAAGTATTTCCAAGTGTGCTATTATTTCAGTGCAAGTAATTATGAGTTATCGTAAAGAGTGGGCTTCGGTCCGCTCTTTCAGTTTTGTTAGGGGTAATTTTTATGGCCGGCAGTGGTAAAATTGTAAAGCTGACGGAAGATCTCCTGCAGGATTTTCTGACTGAGAACGGACTGGCTCTGTACCATGCAGAGTTTAAGCGTGAAGGCAGGGACTGGTATCTGAATGTATTTATCGACAAGATGCCGGATGAGAACGGGCAGGAGCAGTATGTCAGCAGTGATGACTGTGAGAAAGTAAGCCGCTATCTGAGCGGACGTCTGGATGAGCTGGATCCGATCCGGCAGAACTACTATCTTCAGGTGTGTTCTCCGGGAATGGACCGTCAGCTGTATGAACAGAAGGACTATGACCGGTATGCGGGCAGGCTGGTGGATGTCAGGCTTTACGCTGCCGTCGGAGGAAATAAGGAACATCAGGGAACACTGGTCGGATGTATTGACGGAAACGTAGTCATCCGTGACGAACAGGGAAATGAAATTGCGTTTCCGCAGGATCAGGTTGTAAAGACTTGTCTGGCGGTCGTTTTCTAAGGAGGAATAAAGAAAGATGAACAAGGAATTTATTGCAGCCTTGAATGATCTTGAGAAGGAAAAGAATATTTCCAAGGACGTTCTTCTGGATACGATTGAGATGGCTCTGCTTTCTGCGTATAAGAAGAATTATGGAACGTCGCAGAATGTCCGCGTGGTCATCGATCGTGAGACAGGAGACATCCAGGTGCTCATGAGAAAGGATATCGTCGATGAGGACGATTACTATGATGATATGCTGGAGATTCCGCTGTCCGCGGCGCATGAGATCGATCCGCGCTATGAAATCGGCGACAGCATCGAGTTCAGTGTGATGCCGAAAGATTTTGGCCGCATTGCGGCGCAGACGGCCAAGCAGGTTGTCGTTCAGCGTATCCGAGAGGTTGAGCGCGGCATGGTTTACGACGAGTTTGTAACACGTCAGGGAGAGATTCTCACTGGTACAGTGCAGCGCCGCAGCGGAAACACACTGTATGTCAGCCTGGGCTCCACAGAAGGCATTCTCCCGGGAAAAGAACAGGTGCCGCAGGAACATTTTGATGTCCGTGACCGGTTGAAGGTCTATATCATGGATGTTAAGAAATCCACCAAGGGACCGCAGGTCTTCCTGAGCCGTTCTCATCCGGGCCTGGTTAAGGGGCTGTTTGAGATGGAGGTTCCGGAAATTCAGGACGGGATCGTAGAAATCAGAGGCATTGCCCGAGAGGCTGGATCCCGCACCAAGATGGCAGTGTTCAGTAACGATCCGGAAGTCGATCCGGTCGGTGCCTGCGTAGGAACCAGAGGAAGCCGCGTGCAGACTGTTGTCGATGAGCTCTCCGGAGAAAAGATCGATATCATCACATGGAACGATGATCCGCAGCGTCTGATCAGCAGTGTGCTGAGCCCGGCGGATGTAGAGCAGGTCATTATCGAGGATGCAGAGAACAAGTCTGCGACTGCAGTTGTTCCGGATGATCAGCTCTCACTGGCGATCGGAAAGCAGGGACAGAATGTCCGTCTGGCTGCGCGTGTAAGCGGATGGAAGATTGATATTCAGAGCCATCATCAGTTCCTGGATCGCCTGCAGAAAGAGGCAGAGGAAGAGAAATACGCAGAAGACGCAGAAATCCCGGCAGAATCTGAGGAAGCTGCAGCAGAAGTTCCGGAAATTGAGGATAAGGAAGAAGAGACGGCAGTGCCGGAATCTCTGGAGACAGAGGCGCCGGAGGCAGAAGTTTCTGCTGATGAATCTTCTGAAGAGATTCTGGAAGAAGAATCTGAGACTTCGGAGGAGACCCCGGACGCAGAGTAGCGAAAAGCGGGATGTACCTTGCTGCTGCTCGGATGAAGGAGGGTTCGTTTTGTCGAATAAACGTCAGGGACGTACAGAGCCGATGAGAAGATGCATCGGCTGCATGGAATCAAAACCGCAGAGAGAACTGATCCGGATTGCGTATCACGGGGGCCGGCTTGCTCTGGATGAGACTGGGAAGGCTCCCGGCAGAGGCGTTTATCTCTGTAAATGCGAGTCATGCATTGCAATGGCGGAAAAGAAGAATGGACTTCAGCGTGCGCTGAAAACCGGTTTCACGAAAGAAGAGACCGCAGCGGTCTATGGACAGGTTCGTGAGCTGCTGGACGCACACAGGGAAGGCATGGAGAAAAATGAATAAACAAGGCAGACTGTCGGCCTATTTGGGATTCTGCGCCAGGGCGCGTAAGCTCCAGAAAGGCTATAACACATGTTTGTCGCTGATTCATAAGGGTAAGGTCAGACTACTGATTGTTGCAGAAGATTCCTCTGAAAACACGATCGGCAAGATGACGCAGAAGTGCAGGGCTTCAGGCACTGCATGCAGGGTATTCGGAACACGCGATGACCTTTCACATATGACGGGAAGCAGCGGCAATGGAATATTTGCGGTGACAGATGGTCATTTTGCGAAGGTCATTTGTGAGGAAATTGACCGCATACAATCGGAAGGAGAGATGTTGAATGACAAAGAAGGTATTTGAACTCGCCAGGGAATTAGGAGTATCGAGCAAGGAATTGCTTTCTAAGGCAGGAGAGCTCGGAATCAAGGTGAAAACGCATGCCAGCCTGCTGTCTGATGCTGAGGTCAGCAGCCTGACTGAGAAAATCTCCGGATCCGACGCGAAAACAAAGCATAAGCCAGCATCTGTCGGCCGCCCGATTGTTGACGAGGAATATCTTGCCAGCAAACATAAACCGCCGATGGGTACGCCGGTCGTCGATGAGAGCGTGTTTGACCGCAAGGAAAAGAAAAACGCCGAGGAAAAGGCTGAAAACAAGTCGGATAAACCGGCGGAAAAAAAGGAAGAGGCAGTGCCTGCTGCTGAAGAAAAGCCTCAGAAGGATCAGAGGGCTCAAAAGGAAAAAAAAGAAATTCCGGAAAAGAAGCCGGCTGAGGAAAAGGCAGAAGAGCATAAGAAGAAAGAACCGCAGGCAAAAGAATCTGCAGAGAAAAAGGATGAAAAACATTCAGGAGAGACCGTGACAAAAAAACCAGTGAAAAAAGAGAAGAAAGAGCACAGGATTAAACTTGCAGATTCTGAGAAAATCAGCATGCCGGGCATCAAGATCGTCAAGCGCGCAGAAGATGTCAAAAAAGAAGAAAAGCAGCTGAAAGAGAAGAGAGCTTCCGAGCGCAAGAAGAGAGAAGAAGAGCGCAGAAAGAAGAACGAGAAGAAGAATCACGACCGGAAGAAGGAAGGCGGCGAAAGCTATGTCGCAAGAGGCGGTTCCAACCGCAGCTTCCGCACGGAGAACAGCGCCGGCTCATCAGAAGGAAGCAGCCGCAGCGGAAACCGCGCACACAGAAGACACGGAAAAGATTCCGGATCGCATAATAAATTCGATAAGTTCGAGAGAAAGTCTCTGGAGAAGAAACAGCGCAAGAAGTACCAGAAGACCCAGAAAGAACCGGAGGCTGAAGAGGAAGAAGAAGTACTTCCGGAAGGAACATTCAAGCTGGATGTTCCGATCACGGTTGCCGGTTTTGCTGAGCAGACAGAGGTTTCAACATCCAAGGTCATCATGACGCTGATGAAGATGGGTGTAATGGCGAACATCAACCAGACGATGGACGAGGATACCGTTCAGCTGCTCGCGGATGAACTCGGCATTAACGTCGTGATTGGGCAGGTTGAGCAGGAAGAGGTTGAAGAAGGTATCGAGGACTTCAAGGACGATGAGAAGGATCTGCGTCCTCGTCCGCCTGTCATTACTGTTATGGGTCACGTTGACCATGGTAAGACGTCCTTGCTGGACGCTATCCGCAAAACCAACGTTACATCGCGTGAGTCCGGCGGAATTACACAGCACATCGGTGCTTCCGAGGTTAAGATTAACGGAAAGAAGATCGTTTTCCTCGACACGCCGGGCCATGAGGCATTCACCGCTATGCGTGCGAGAGGAGCACAGATCACAGATATTGCTGTTCTGGTTGTTGCTGCAGATGACGGTGTCATGCCGCAGACAATCGAGTCCATCAGCCATGCCAAGGCGGCGGATGTACCGATTATTGTTGCGATTAATAAGATGGATAAGCCGGGCGCCAACCCGGATCGCGTAAAGAAGGAACTGGCGGATCACGGTGTCCTTGTCGAGGACTGGGGCGGCGACGTCATCAGTGTTCCAGTATCTGCCAAGACCGGCGATGGAATTAAGGACCTTCTGGAGATGATTCTGCTGCAGGCAGATATGATGGAGCTGAAAGCGAACCCGAACAGACTGGCTCTTGGCTCTGTTATTGAAGCGCGTCTGGACCGCGCAAGAGGTCCGGTGGCGACACTTCTGGTAGAAAATGGTACTCTGAAGAGCGGACAGAGCATCGTTGCGGGTACCTGCTCCGGAAGAATCCGTCTGATGACCGACTACAGAGGAAAGAAGATCCGCAAGGCCGGGCCGGCTACAGCAGTCGAGATTCTCGGACTTACCGATGTTCCGCAGGCCGGAGACGTGTTCAATGCCGTCCAGGACGATAAGACAGCAAGAGAAATCGCTGAACATCGTCAGGAGAAACTGAGAGAAGAGACTCTGGCCAAGAATTCCAGCATGTCTCTGGAAAAACTTTTCAGCCAGATTCAGGAAGGCGAGACCAAGGAACTGAACCTGATCATCAAGGCAGACGTTCAGGGTTCCGTCGGCGCTCTGATTTCTTCTCTTGAGAAACTGAATAATGAAAACGTCAAGATCAATGTCATCCATTCCGGTGTAGGAACGGTCAATGAGTCTGATATTATGCTGGCAGAGACGTCCAGTGCAATCATCATCGGATTCAATGTCCGTCCGAGCAGCGCTGTTACGGCGATGGCTGACCAGAAAGGCGTTGAAGTCCGTCTGTACACCGTCATCTACGACGCGATCAATGATGTGGATGCCGCGATGAAGGGCATGCTCGAGCCGGATACCAAGGAAGAGGCGCTGGGCAAGGCCGAGATCAGAAGCACATTCAAGGTGCCGAACGTCGGCATTATCGGAGGTGCCTATGTCACCGAAGGAAAAGTGGCGAGAAATGCGCAGATCCGTCTGGTAAGAGATGGAATTGTCATCCACGAAGGTACAATTTCCTCGCTGAAGCGCTACAAGGACGACGCAAAAGAGGTCAACCAGGGCTATGAGTGCGGTATCGGAATCGAGGACTATAACGATATCAAGGAAGGCGATGTTATTGAGTGCTACCATATCGTTGAAGTCAAGCATGAGGACTAACAGTCTGAGTTCTGCTGCTTTTTCGGACAAAATGTAAGGGGAAAGGAGGAAACGCAATGATTTTCTATTTCAGCGGAACGGGGAATTCCCGACATGCGGCTCTGATGCTGAACGAGCATGAGCCGTCGGAACTGGTGAATATAGCAGATGCGGTTACGCATAAGAAATACAGCTATTCCCTGTCTGAAGGGGAGCGCGTGTTCCTCGTATTTCCCGTATATTTTGGCGGACTTCCGGGCATTGTGGACCGTTTCATTTCAGAAATGCAGCTGCATGTTCCGGAGCCAGTTTCAGATGATCCGGCATCCTCGCTTAAGACAAAAGAGGAACGCAGCAAGGAGTCTGACCGTCAGCAGGAAAAGAAAAGCCGGCACAAAAGGAAGAAACGCAGATCCGCAGGTGAAGATCCTGAACACTGCGTCCCTGAAATTGTCGGTGTTGCGACATACGGAAAGGCGGCTTCCGGATGCGGCCGCCAGCTGCAGAGTGTATTGAAAAAGAGAGGCTTCAGCCTCAGTGCCTTTTACAGTGTCCAGGCTCCGGAAAACTGCATTTTCTACATGAATCCGCCGATTCGAGAAGCCGCGCTGGTTCAGCTGAAATACATGCAGGAACGGATGAAAGACGTGATGGATTCTATCGATTACCATCACCGCATGCCGGATGCGCTGAGCGTTTCTTCCGGAATGGAATCATCCTTTATGCACCGTTTCTACAAAGGAAGCTGCAAGACCGCAAAGTTCTATGCGACGGATGCCTGCATTTCCTGCGGCCTCTGTGAGAGGGTGTGTCCAGTTCATGCGATTCAGATGAAGAATGGACGGCCGGAGTGGATCAAACCTGTCTGCGAGCACTGCACGGCCTGCATCAACCGCTGTCCTCAGGACGCAATTGAGTACGGCCGCATGACCAGAGGCAGGAACCGGTACGCGCATCCGGACCTCGGAAAGCAGTATCGCGTAGAAAAGCAGAAATAACGCAGACATACAGCATAATGGAATAAAAGAATTGAATGACGGCGTTGGGAGATGAAGCTGACAGGTAACATACAGAAAACTTTCTGTAAGCCACAGACCGGGGAACACATTCCGGAGCTTTCATGCTCCAGCGCCTTTTCTAGATAAAGGAGGAGACAATGAGCAGAGGATACAGACAGGATCGTCTGGCGGGGGAAATTCGCCGCATTATCAGTGAAATGCTGCTTCGCGAGCTGAAAGATCCACGCCTGTCCGGACTCATCAGCATAACGGAAGTGGAAGTGACCAAGGATAACAGTTATGCGACTTGCTATATCACCATTCTGGAAACACAGAAAGATGAAGAAGCAAAGATTAAAAAAGAACAGGACGTTCTGGACGGACTGCGAAGCGCAAGCGGCAAGATGCGCGGAAAAATCGGCAGAGAGCTGAAACTGCGCAGAGCGCCGGAACTGATTTTCAAGTTTGACCGGTCGGAAGAATACGGCCGCCATATCGATGAGGTTATCCGAGGAATAGAAAATGGCAATTATTAACAATACATTCGAGGAAATCGCTTCTGTGCTTAAGAAGGCGGAAACGGTTCTGGTGTTTACCCACCAGAAAATGGACGGGGATGCAGTCGGATCATCATGCGCGCTGACCAGGGTGCTTCGTCAGATGGGAAAGCGCGCGTATGTCCTGATTGAGGACGATACGCTCGCAGACAACCTGAAATTTCTGGATGACGGATACTGCACGACGGATGAGCGTGCGATCACAGATCCGGATGTGTGCATCTGTGTGGACGCGAGCGAACTTTCCCGGTTTCCGGAACGTAGTGAAACGTTTCAGACCGGAAAAGTGAGTGTCTGCGTGGATCATCACGTCGCGCAGAACCCGTTCTGTGACTATCATTATGTTGACCCGCAGGCGGCAGCTGCCTGCGTTCTGGTTCATCATCTGATCCGTGCCATGGACGCACAGATCGACCGGGAAACCGCCTCTTTGCTGTTCGCGGGAATTACGACAGATACCGGCAATTTCCAATACAGCAACACAAACGAAGACGCGTTTCTGACTGCTGCCGACCTGGTTCGGACGGGGGTGGATATCAACGCGGTCAGTGTCCGTCTGTATGAGAATATCAGCCCGCAGAAAATGCGTCTGAAGGCAGAAGCGCTGAAGAATATGCAGATCTCCGCGGGTGGAAAACTCGTCATGACTGCGGTCACGCAGGCGATGCTGAAGGACTGCGGAGCGCAGATGATTGACGCAGAAGGCATAGTTTCTGAACTGAGAAGCGTTCAGGGAGCAGAGATTGCCATCCTGTTAAAGGAAGATACAGATAAGGTATTTGTCAGTCTCAGGGCAAAAGGCGGCGCTGATGTCCGGAAAATTGCGGCGCAGTTCGGCGGAGGCGGCCACGTGAAGGCGAGCGGCTGCACGCTGCATATTTCGCTGCAGGAGGCGTGGAAAAAGCTGCAGGCTGCTGCAGAAGAATGCCTGGAGACGATGTAAACAAGAGAGTGATATGACAGAAGGCATTATTAATATTAACAAAGAACAGAATATGACCTCGCATGATGTCGTCGGACGTGTGCGCAGGATTTACAATATGCGCCGGGTCGGACACACCGGCACCCTGGATCCTATGGCGACCGGTGTTCTTCCGGTCTGTCTGGGGCGTGCCGCGCGCATTATGGAGTACATCGAGCCGGATTTGAAGACGTACCGCTGCGTTATGCATCTCGGGCGCGAATATGACACGCAGGATATCTGGGGAACACGGATTGCTGAGGCATCTGAAGAGGATATTAATCAAATCAGCCGTGAACAGGTGGAACAGGTGCTGTCCTCGTTTGAAGGCGTCCAGAACCAGACCCCGCCGATGTATTCTGCGGTGAAAGTAGACGGAAAACGTCTGTATGAATATGCGCGGGAAGGAAAAGAAGTCAAGGTGAAGAGCCGCCGTGTCTATATCGGTGATGTCCACCTGGAAGACGTACAGCTTCAGCAGGGATACGAGAGCCGCATTCAGTTTACGATGACCTGCAGCAAGGGAACCTTTGTGCGTACTGTATGCCAGGATACAGGAAGAAAGCTGGGCGTCGGCGCAGCCATGTCACAGCTGACCAGAATCCAGTCCGGCGTGTTCCGTATTGAAGATGCGGTGACGCTGTCGCAGCTTCAGGAAATGAGTGAAGAAGAGCGTGAGCAGATTCTCATTCCGATTGATCGGCCTCTTGCGCCGCATTTTGGCAGGTTGATTTTGTCCGGAGAAGACGGGCTGAAACTGATGCACGGTCTGACCATTCCGCGCAGAAAGGGAAAGATAGAGCAGGACCCGCCGTATGCGGAACACGATTTTCTGCTTCCGCTTCCGGAGAAATACCGAGTAGGGTATCTGGCGTATGCGGATCTTTCCGACGTTAAGGAAGAGGCGGAGCCGGGGCTTTCTTTTCTTGGCGTGGCCTATTATCAGGAGCAGGATGATACATTCAGGCCGGGAAAGATCTTTTATCCGCAGCCGCAGTAGGGAGGTGCTGAAATGATTACATACAGAACATTAGAGGAAATCACAGAAATAGAGCCGACGGCTGTAGCGGTCGGAAATTTTGACGGGGTCCATCTGGGGCACCAGAAGCTGATCGGCAAAACAGTGGAGTTTGCAAGGGAACACGGGCTGAAATCGGCTGTGTTCACGTTTTCCAATCATCCGAGAAACCTGATCAAGACAGCATCTCCGGTAAAGAATATTCTGTACCAGCATGAGAAGGCAGAAATCATCGCGTCGCTCGGTGTGGACTATATGATCGACATTCCGTTCACCAAGGAGATTATGGAGATGGATCCGGTCGCGTTTGTGCAGGAGCTGCTTCTGGAGAAAGCCAATATGAAGGCGGTGTTCTGCGGGTTTAACTACACCTTCGGTTATAAGGCGGAGGGGAATACAGATGTGCTGCGTAATATCGGAATGGATAAGGGATTCAGTGTAAACGTGATGCCTCCGTTCATGATTGACGATAATGTTGTCAGTTCTACACTGATCCGCACATTGATTGCATCCGGACAGGTGGAGCGCTGTAAACGGTACATGGGCAGAAACTACGAGATTGCCGGAGAAGTGGTCGTCGGCAACCGCCTGGGCAGAAAGCTCGGATTTCCGACTTCTAACCTGGTGATTGACAAGAGTATGGTGACCCCGCCGAACGGTGTTTACGTGACCTTATGCGATTACAATGGTGTGAAATACCCGAGCGTCACTAATGTCGGCGTAAAACCGACTATCGGAAAGTACAACAAGAATGTCGAAACCCATATCTTTGATTTCAACAAGGAACTCTACGGAAAACAGATTGTCGTTGAATTTCTGAAGAAAACCAGAGATGAGGTTAAGTTCGACAATGTGCAGGATCTTTCCGAGCAGATCGTCCGCGACTGCAGAGAAGTCAAGCGTTTCCACGAGCTGATGAAGGACTGCGGAGAAGACGATCCGAGCATGGTGCATTTTTCTGTGTCTGAGAAATACCTGAACCGTCTCCATGAGCAGAGTGCGGACAAAGAATACACGGAAGACGGCAGCGACAAGGGCGCAGACGGAATTCCTCCGGCCGATAAAGAAGGAGACAAGAACAGTCAGTCCCTGAAATAGAAAGATCCGGACATTTTCCTTGCAAAATGGCAATTTGCATGCTAGAATATGACCGTTGTGTAAAAGAACTACCCCTGCTTGGTTCCTCGTCACTCCGGCGAGAACTCAGCTTGGGCGTATGGCAAGAAAGGAGACTACCAATGATTACAAAGGAAAAGAAGGAAGCAATCATCAAAGAGTATGCGACTAAGGAAGGCGACACAGGTTCCCCGGAGGTTCAGGTTGCAATCCTGACAGCACGCATCAACGAGCTGAACGAGCACCTCGCTTCCCACCAGAAGGACCATCATTCCAGAAGAGGTCTGCTGAAGATGGTAGGTAAGAGAAGAAACCTGCTGAACTACCTGAAGGGCAAGGATATCGAGAGATACAGAACACTGATCGCTCGTCTGGGACTGAGAAAGTAGTTCGGAAGAGAAGAAATCGAACTGGAAAAACAAAGAGCTGTACGCAAGCAATTCTGCCGGCGTACGGCTCTTTTTGGGTTGACATGGCTTTTTAGCCGTGGATACATTCGAATGAAATGAAGTACGTATCAATAAACAGAGCTGTTGCACTAAGTTAGGGAAACTGGCTTGGGGCAATGGCCCCTTTTTGATAATCCCAAATCTTTTTCAAAATTATGCAGACCTGATGCCCAATATATGGTAAAATAACAAGCGTTTAATGAGATTTGAATATTACTGGACTAAACAGGAGGGAGTTGTTTAATAGGAATGGCGAGATTTACGGATTACAGGACTTTTAAGACGGCGCTGGGCGGCAGACTGATGCAGGTTGAGATCGGCAAGTTTGCAGAGCAGGCTAACGGCGCTGCGCTCGTACGCTATGGTGATTCTGCAGTGCTGGTAACTGCGTGCGCGTCAGATGAACCGCGCCCGGATGCGGATTTTTTCCCACTGAGCTGTGACTATGAAGAGAGAATGTATGCAGGTGGAAAGATTCCGGGAGGATTCATCAGAAGAGAAGGTCGCCCAAGCGAGAAAGCTGTTCTTAGCTCCCGCTTAATGGATCGCCCGCTTCGTCCGCTTTTCCCGAAGGGATTCTTTAATGATGTTGAGGTTGAGGCGCTGGTCATGTCTGTTGATCCGGACTGTGAGACGGATATTATGGCTATGATCGGATCTTCCATCGCGCTTGCAATTTCTGACATTCCATGGGACGGCCCGACAGGATCGGTCCGCGTTGGACGTGTTGACGGACAGCTGATCATCAACCCGACACAGGAACAGAGAGAACAGAGCGACATCAATCTGACTGTTGCCGGAACCAAAGAGGCCATTATGATGGTAGAAGCCGGCGCAAAAGAAGTTCCTGAGATGGAAATGCTGGATGCCATCTGGTTCGCTCACGATGAGATCAAGAAACTCTGCGAATTTATTGAAGAGATCGTTGCGGAAGTCGGCAAGCCAAAGCGTGAAGTTGAGCTTTATCAGATTCCGGAAGAAATCGACGAGAAGGTCAGAGCATTTGCTTATGATAAGATGAAGGACGCGGTTCATAATTCCGACAAGATGACACGTCTGGATAACATGAATGCAGTAGAAGTTGAAACACAGGAGCATTTTGCAGAAGAATATCCGGACAGTGAGAAGGATATTGCGAATGTCCTTTATAACATTACCAAGGAGTGTGTCAGAAGCTCCATTCTGGACGACGGTGTACGCCCGGATGACCGTAAGCTGGATGAGATTCGTCCGGTTTGGTGCGAGACCGGAGTTCTGCCGCGCGTTCACGGAACAGGACTGTTCAAGAGAGGACAGACACAGGTTCTCTCCGCCTGCACACTGGCTCCGCTGTCAGAAGCTCAGAAGATTGACGGTCTGACTGAGCAGACCGAAAAACGCTATATGCATCATTACAACTTCCCGGGATTCTGCACAGGAGAATCCAAAAAGCCGAGATCACCGGGGAGAAGAGAAATCGGACATGGCGCACTCGCTGAGCGCGCACTGCTGCCGGTTGTTCCTTCCAAAGAGGAATTCCCGTATGCCATCCGTGTCGTCTCTGATGTTCTGTCATCCAATGGATCGTCTTCCATGGCGTCAACCTGCGGATCCTGCCTTGCTCTGATGGATGCCGGCGTTCCAATCAAGCGTCCGGTAGCTGGAATCGCGATGGGACTGATTGAGCGCGTTGAAGAGGATGGATCTTCCAAGATGGCTATTCTGAGCGATATCCAGGGTATGGAAGATTTCCTCGGCGACATGGACTTTAAAGTAACCGGAACAGAAGTCGGTGTAACTGCGATGCAGATGGACATCAAGGTACATGGACTGTCTAAGGATATTATGGAAAGAGCGCTGCGCCAGGCAAAGGAAGGCCGCATGCATATTATGAACATCATGCTGGAAGAGATTCCGGAGCCTCGCAAAGAGTTGTCCAAGTGGGCGCCGAGATGCATTGCAATGCGCATCGATCCGGACAAGATCCGCATTGTCATCGGACCGGGAGGAAAGACCATCAACTCCATCGTTGAGGAAACCGGCGTCAAGATTGATATTTCTGAGGATGATCCGGGTCTGGTCACCATTTACAGTGATAATGCCGAGGCAGCAGAAGAGGCGATGGATCGCATCAAGCTGATCACAGCCGATGTGGAAGTCGGAGGCGTTTATGAAGGAGAAGTCAAGAGAATCATGCCGTTTGGCGCGTTCATCGAGATTCTCCCTGGAAAAGAAGGCCTGCTCCACATTTCCAAGATGGCGCGTCATCACGTCGACAAGGTTGAAGACATCATGAACATCGGCGATAAGGTTGAAGTCAAGGTTGCGGAAATTGACAACCAGAACCGCATCAACCTGGTTAGAACCAAACTGCCGAGATAAGACAAAAATAAATCAGGCAAAGAGAAAACCCCCGAAACCGTTGAAGTTTCAGGGGTTTATTCTCTTGAGTGAACAATCACTCGTTGAAGAAGTATGTAAATGAGGTGGTTACAATTAATTAAGCGTTTTCAATAGCTTTCGGCTTCGGGTGCACGTCCGGGTGCACATCGTCTGGACCGCTGTGCACCTCATTCAGCTTGGCTGCGCTCTGCAGGATATCGTTACTCTGCAGGTTGGTGTAGACCTCCGCAGTCATCGCGATTGTCGAGTGGCCCATCAATTTCATGGCGACTCTGACGTCCACGCCTCTTCTGGCGCACTCTGTACAAAATTCATGTCTCAAATTATAAGGCTGCAGCTCCTCAGAGATGCCCGCCTTTTTCGCAAACTTTTTAAAGACCTGATTCCAGGGACCGTGCTTCGTGCCTTTGAGAGTCGGAGTGATGTACTCATCCGGAGGCAGGTCTTTGAGCAAATCATAGAGCATGTCCGGCATAGGCACTTTCCGGTCGGCATTTTTCGTCTTTGTGCCTCTGATATGCAGAAGATGGTAAATCTGTCCATCCATTCCAGTAACATCGCTGATATCGCTTCTTTTGACCTCTGACGCCTCTGCAGGACGACATCCGCAGAGCATCATCAACAGATATGCGTAGTAGCGTCTGTTCGTGCTGGCCAGCTGCAGCACTTTTTCTCGTTCGTCAGATGTGAGTGCTCTTCTGGTGCTCCGATATCCGGTCGGCATGACTAAGTTCTCTGCAGGGCTTTCCTTAATTTTCTTATTATCCACTGCACTCTGCAGGATCTCCTTTAAGGATCTTCTCAAATTGCGGATGTAACTCTTGGACTTGCCGGAAAAAGCATTGATCGCTCTCTGACAGTCAAGAGGAGTGATCGCTTTAAGTGGGAGATCACCGATCTGCTTGCAGAGTTGATTAACAACGCGCACATAACTCTGGTAGGAATCTGGTTTAAGAGAGGTCTTATAGACTTCCAGATACTGCGTTGCCCAGGTCCGGAAGGGCATGGATCCGCCGGACAGCCGGACGCCTTCCTCCAGCTCCTTCTGCCTCTCAGCTATCCTGAGACCTGCCTCTTTAGGTGACGAGGCGAAAACGCTGTACCTTTTTCCGTTAAAAGTAAAAGTAAATCTCTTTTTCTTCGATGGCATACTATATCCCCCTTTCTTTCAACAAGTTGCTTCGTCTATATGTGTGATATGGATTATTCCTCCTATAGAATCGGTATCGTTTTGGCGATGTCGACAAAACGATCAGAGATGGTATTTCCGGCGTATCCTTTCTAAAACAAAAACTCCATGTTTCGAGGGAACCCAGATTTCAGGCACTCTACCACATGGAGTATGCTTAACTCATATTACGAGTGACGAATATTCTACGCTGTAATAGCACCCCGTCCGCCGCGGAAGTTAAACATTCGAGTGCATCATATTCTAGCCGTGATGCGCGGCTCTCGTAATACATATGTACCTAAAATTTAGCATGTAGTAAATCTGAAGTCAATGTTGTCTTTCGGGTTCACATGTGTATAAAAACAAAAGAGCCCTGAGAAACAATCTCAAGGCTCTTTTGTGACCGAACATCGGCCATTCGCTTAGTTACTATTCTAGCATGCATTAGAGCCTTGTCAATAAATTGAGCAAGCATTATGCCGAGCATTCCCATGTGCCTGGGGTTATCTTTTTTCTTGCGCTAAATAGCAAAAGGCACCTGTGCAATGAATGCACAAGTGCCTTTTAACCATAATCAATATGGTTCACTCCGTGCATTAATACTATCATTTTTGACCAAAAAAAGCAATCGAAAAATCATAGTGTGTCAAACTTATTATATCGAATTTCGTTTTTTGGCAGAGAGACAAGTTGATCAAGATCGTCAAGAGACACGATACCCATTTGAGCGCGTACATTGTCAAACGCCTGGGGAAGAATTTTGCTTTTTAACGCAAATAATTCAGCTTTTATATTGGAGATAAATTCTCGATATTCGTCTGCAGGTAGATAATATTTTAAATACACTAGCAGATCGAATATCTGTTGATCCATTTTTCTCCGATAAGCAGGCCTTAATCTGACAATATAGTTTTCTAGAATCCGGCTTCGTCCCTTTCTTTTTTTGTCTTCATGACGAAATAAACAATAAATGCGTTCATTGTGCGCGCAAGAATTGCGGATCATCCGCATCCAATTAAGGCTGCCGATTAATAGCTTTGTGTTAGGATAGCCATTTTTATCTTCCATTCCGTAAAGCTCACAAATTGCGTGTTTTACGGATTTTTTGCTATTGTCAAGTACATCAATGAAGGTTGAAAAATTCACCGCCTTTAACATTATCCACGTTGGTATGTGAGTGTGATTATTCATATAAAACTGAACGTAATCTAAGTGGCTACGGCTAATTTCTTGATAGGCTTTTGAGATTGTACTCATGCGATTTTGTAATTTGGTGTCAGGATCATATGCCGTTGTATCGTACCAAGGTGTACTCCCATCTGAATTACATTGATCAAATTTATAAGCAGTAAGAGCTCGAACTTCTTCCTCAACTTTCGTAATATATCTCAGAAGCATGCTCCGTAACTCGTCGTCAAAGTACTTTAAATCGTAGAGTTGCTGAATGTTAGTGTTTTTCAAATAGATATGGTTGCCTTCGTTATCTTTGCCGTTTGTAAATGGTGTTTTGTATCCATTAACCAAATTGAAATACCCAGAACGCACAAGTAGAATTTTATGTGGTGTTCCGCTGCAATCGATATTCTTAACGTCGCGAAGTTTTTTCATTTGCCGATTGTAAGTCAAAAACTCCTTATCTGTTTGTTTCAAAGCGAATCTCCTTTCTTATTGTGATTTGCGCTGTACCCTCTTCCCACCATCACAGCAGCCCGTACGTCTGCAGCGCATCCCGGAGGAACTTCTCGTCAACGTCCAGATAGTCCAATTACAAATAATTTTGTACAGCTTTTATTAATTGATCTCGAAATTGATAAATATCATTTAATGAATCCAGTTCATATCGCGTGAAGTTTTTGTCGGCATCAGGAATATAAATCTGCTTTTTTCGGTCAGTTAATTTTAGGCGACAAATCGGTTTGCGATTATTGTCTTGGTAAAGTATTCCGAAATAGCTTTCAGTATCTCGATGAACGATGTCTTCAATTGGCACAATTCCAGCGAGTAAACCACGCACAATATAGAATGATTCAATTTCTTCTTCGGTTGTAATAATTCGTGGATTTTCAAGATTTTTTTCATTAGGCGTATTATCTGCGCTCTCTGAGTTATTAGAGTCCTTTTTATCGGTATCATCTATCGCCTTATGAATCTTTTGGTTCACCAGGTCGTTTACCATTGAGGTAAATGCACGTTGAACCAGTGGCTTGTACCGATCCAATTTATTTTGTGTTACTCTATTTACACCTGCATGGTGAAGAATGAACGTTGCATAATCATTCTCCATATCTGTATATTGTTTGGTTAAATAATTGTTAATCAAATTAACAGATTTCATTTGTTCTGCTTCACTGCAAATACGCGTCTGGTCAAAAATACTTTTACTAAACTTAGTAAGTGCAGTAATTTGACTATCAGAAATGTTCAGGATATTAAACGAAAGGAACGGAGTTTCATCCATTTTATTTTCTGACTGTAAGTCTGCATAGAACTCATAATCTATTCCGTTTGTCAAAATGCCGAATTTTGCAGAGGTTACACTGTAATATCTAAAAAGCTGCGCTCCATGCTTTTCAAGTGATTCGGTACAAGGTTTACATTCGATTAGTATTGATGGTTGTTTCTGATTAGCTTCTAAGTCCAGGAACTGCCCTTTCTGAATGTCCACATCCTGCTTCTTCGCCTGTCCAATTCACCGTCTCAAAAGGCCGCCGATTGGATGGCGGCCTTCGTCTCTACATTAC
>Ga0256406_1000741_pt1 | contig 57095 bp, 60 predicted proteins | sample RumenRJG_03DNA_FD_185986 | JGI IMG/M metagenome (GOLD analysis project Ga0256406, IMG submission 185986) | Bovine rumen microbial communities from Lethbridge, Alberta, Canada - RJG_03 | ecosystem: Host-associated > Mammals > Digestive system > Stomach > Rumen | place: Canada: Alberta | collected...
TATATCTAAAATGTGAAGAGAGTTCAAAAGTTACACTATATTTGAGTTTCAGACGATAAAAAGCCCCTCAAAAATGACAACATAACATTTTTTAATAAATATATAAATTGAATTTATTTGTGATAATATATATTTGGAGCAGCTAAAGACATCTCTTTACAATATAGATATATTGTGAAGAAAAAAGTTGAAAATTTGTTAGTATCAAAACAAAAATATTTTAGCAAAAATGCATTAAAAAAAGTTTGTTAATCACTTATAAGAAATGTTAAGTAATTATATTTTCACCGATAGTGTGGGTGTAATTTAACATACAGAACAAGATGCAATTAACTCTAAGATGGAGATGAATTTAAAGTGCTTACTATATTAAAATTAGGATATGAAACATCCGATATAGACTCTGCCAAATAAAATATGAATAAAATTTATATGTAATATATGAATGGTAATGGTGGAATATCCTCATTTGGTGCTGCTGTCAAGATATCACCAACAGCATCTGCAAATTTCAGTGTAACAGGAACGCTATCACCAAAAGCACAACTATTAAAATTTATTTTTGTTAAAGCAAATATATCTTTGATAACAGTATCTAATTTTTCTTCACCTCTGCAAATTTCAATTGTTATCGGATTTGGAACACTAAAGCCAGGATATGTATTAAAACGTTCAACATATCCTGAGGTCCATAAATAAGCTTTGTTGTCAGAAACTTTAAATGCAGTTCCTCTAACAACAGGACGATTTCCATCTAATCTATATAGTTTAAGTTCATTTGTTGCATGTGTAATTCTTATGCCAATTAACTTTGTTGAGTGTATTAGAAGATATTATAATAAGGATTTTAACAATCCCTTAGGTGAAACTATTAAGAAAAATGCAGAATTTTTCGACTTATTTATTGATTTTAAAAGTTTTGTTGATTTCTTTTTATTACAAGATTTAGTTATTGAAGATTATTCTGCTATAAAATTGTTTTTACAAAATGATTTAACATTTACAAAAGACCCACGTCCACAATTAGTGGCAGATTGGTTTGTGTTCTATAAAAATCAGATGGAATTTTTAGAAAACAGAAATAACAGAATTGCAAAAATAAGGTTGGATGATGAAAATTATATTAAGTAGACAAGGGTTTGATAGTGCATCAGGCGGATGTCCTAGTTTTATTATTGGCGACAAATTAATTTCCTTGCCAATACCCGATGAACATACAAATCTGGAATATAATAATGTTCAAATTTGTGGTTATAATCTTGGTAAAATTTTTGAAAAAAGTAAAATTAAACCGAAATTGAATGGCACAGAGATAATGACTTGTCATTTAGACCCTGATATAGAAAGTTGGCTATTCGGGCAATGCTCGGCTGCCGCTCAACATTTGATAAATAATAATGTAAAAGTTGGAGATTTGTTGTTATTCTTTGGATGGTTCAGAGAATTTGATATTAAGACTCATAAATTTTGTACACAAGATAAGATGGGAAAACATTGTATATATGCTTATTTTAAAATCGGAAAAATTTTAGACTTAAACAACTCGCAAGATAAGAAAGAAGCATTACAACTTACAGAAACTCATCCGCATATTGCTTATGAATCAACTGAATATGAGAAAACGAATTTGTTATTTGTCGCAGATACAAAATTGCTGGATGGTTCTAAAATAAAAGGTTGTGGAAGGTTAAAACTTTCAGAAAGTACAACTTTAACGAAATCAAATGGAAATAAATCAATTTGGCTACAGATTTCTTTTTAGGTGAAAAATTATTCGAATTCTTTGTTTGTCCTCTTTCTTCTTTATTTATAATTTTGATAATATTTTCTAAAGCACAAATTGAATGTTTGTTTAAAACCCTATTGTTATCTATATCATCATTTAATTTTGTAAGAAGTTTTGTTCCAACATTATAAATATCATCAGCGAATTGATTTGAAAAATCTTTTATTTTAACAATGTGATTATCCCACTGGTATTTCTTTTTCCAGTTAAAAATAGTTCTGCGTGAAACATTTAATTTTTCAGCAATCATTTCTGGAGTTAAATTTTCAACACTGTATAATTTTTCTGCTTGTTTGAGTAAATGTAGTTTGTTCATTTAAAACCCTTTTAAACCTTGTTTAAACACTATTTAAAAATCGTTTACCAATGACATTAATTGCTCTTGTTTCAATGAAAGTCAAGTGTTTTTATCTCAATCTCAGAGATAATGTAATACATCTCAAATTATGAGAAGATTTTTCACTTGCACTAAATATACATAGCTAAAGCGTAAATATATTGCAAACTTTCAGAGTTTGATTTTAAAATTGATGTAATTTTAGTGCAAGTAATATACAAATAAGTGCAGATAAAATCCAATTAGTGCAAGTGCATCTCATTCTATTAAAATCGCTATAAAAGGCTTTATATTTAGATAGTTGTCAAAAGACAGTCGGTTTGATGATTTTATACAGCGAGTTTGTGTATTCAACACGACCTATAGGCTAATATAATATCTAAGCTAAAATACTCGACTGGTTTGTCTGAATTTGCAATGCACAGTTTTTGCACATTACTTTTTTTATCAAAACTCTGTAAAACCTCTATAAAAATATAAAGAATTTTATAGTTAATGATAAAAACGCCTTAATTTTAAGGCGTTTTTATGTTTTTAAATGTTGTTATACTAAAATTTGCTCTTTGTGCTAATTGTTGAGGTTGGTTCTCCAACTCACTTTTTGTAAACTTTTGTAACAAAAAGTCAATTATTTAAAATATAATTACTTTATATATATATACGGGGAATTTTGGGGAATAATGATGATTGCAAGTAAAGTTTTAAAAACTATATTACCGCATACTTATTTTATGAGAGGTCTTAAAGGAAGACCTATTAATGAAGTTTTACATGAAATAACAACTCTTTCTAAATCTTCACATAATGTTTGTCAAGATATTAAATTAGCAAGCAAAAAAACTAGATTTGAACAGTTTTTTAAACAAAATCATACTCCAGCATTAGAAGATTTTGGCAGAGTGGATAATCAAAAGTGGGACTTATTAGAACAACTTTGTTCAAGACAAGGGTTAAAAACTAAAGATATTGGCGCTATTGCGAGATATGATAACGAAACTGTAAAATTTTTATCTGAATTACCAGACGAAAAATTATTGAAACTAAGAGACTTTTTAAGAATGAAAGACTCTCATTGCGAATACTTGCAAGCCGTAAATTCTGATACATTAAAATTTTTATCAGAAATGAAAGAACCGCAATTGAATTTTGTAAAAAAATATATCCAGCTAGAAAATCGTGGATATAAAGTATTTAACAATAAACAAATACTTGCACTTTCAGAACTTGGTTGTAACGAACAACAAATGAACAAGCTTATCTTTGATGGTGGTTTGTATGGCGAAAGCATTCTGGAAGCTAAAATGGTTAAAAATTTGAATACAGACAAACTTATTGAAGAAATTAACCAAGCAAAAAAACTCTATGGTAAAAAATTTGGTAGCGCACATATTATGCATAACAGTTACAATCCCGCTAATTTTACACTTGCGATTGCTGAAAAAGGAAGTGGTAAAGCATATTTAAAAACTTTTGATAAAGATTTTAAAGTAATCAATCAAGAAGAACTATTTATTGAAAGTATTGAAAATGGAAACTTAGCATTTACACGTGAAAATGTTAAAAGTTTAAAGCAAACTCCAGAACTATTAAAGATGCTTGAAAAAGATGAAAATACAATAATAAAACTAAGAAGATTTTCTCAAAAAGGGGAGGTAAATTCTGATGTTACCTTAAAAGCTAACTTTGCAGAATCAACACAAAACCCTAAACTTTTATTTAGCAAAGCTCAAGTGTTAAAGGAAGAATTATCTTTTGTTAACAAAAAAGGAGAAAAAATTGTTGAAACAACGATACCTTCAGAAGTTGAAGGTGTGTATAAAATTGTACAAAAAGCTCCTAATGGAACTGTAAAAGTTTTAGGAGATGCAAAAATTGACCCTCAAACTGGTATAAAAACAATTACCAAAAACCTAGAATCTTTAGACGGAACAACAACAAATAAAGTTATAACAATACAACCAAATGGTAATAAATCGCTAACATACATTATTAAAGACGCAAATGGAAATGTCTTGATGAATAGACAATTAACTCATACATTTGTTAGTCCAACAGAAGCAATTTCTAAGGTAAATGGAAACACATACAAAATCAGCTATTCTGCTGATAAAATTTCCGTACTTAATTCTCAAAATGGTAAAGTTACAGAAATTAACCTTAATGAAATCCTTAAAGATTGTACTCCGGAACAAAAACAAAAAATGATGACTGTTTTAAAACAAATGTCAGGAGAAAATTTGTTACACATAAATGATAAAGTCAAAAACTTCAAAGTGATAGATAATATACTAGATTCTTGTGCTTGTTACGCTGGAAAAGATATGGGAATAATTGCAACTGGGGGAAATGAATTTGTATCAACCCACGAATTATATCATCTAATCAGTCAAGCCTCAAATGTTAGAAATGCTGAAAAAACTATTAATCTTCCCAAATATGTTAGAAACAAAATATGTACAACTTATCAAAAAGAACTAGATTTATTTTTAGAACAATTCCCTGAAGCTCAACGAAACCATATTGAATATTTTACAAATCAGTTAACTCCAACTTCCTCAATAGAAGAAACTATTGCAGAGGGTGGTGCTATATTAAATACATATAACAATATTCCATTATTTTCAATTAGATCAGAATATCTAGAAAGATATTTTCCTAAAACAATAGCCCAAATTGAAAAAGCAACAATACATACAGAGCCACAAGTTTTAGAAAAGATTGCTGGCAAGCAGCTTTCCGATGTTAGTTTTAAGATGAAAAAAATTAATATTCCTGATTTCCTGAATACAAGCAATAAGGAACTTCATATTGCGTAGGCAATAATTAGTTTGGAACGGTATTTAATTCTTACGGTTCAGGTTTTAGAACTTGGGGAAACCGTTCAGCTGCTTATCCGACATCTACAAATCCTACAAACTTTATTTGCGTTAGAAACCTTATGTTAATTTTTCCGAAACTTGGTGTTAAATTTTTAATTCCTTGCACAACTAGACTATACCAAAATAATCAAACTATCCGTACACCTTAAAAACGGTGCTAAACCCAGCTATATTAAGAAAAATCAATCTATCCGTACAGTCCCCCAAAAGTCCATTTTGGCAGTTTGATTTTTTTGGTAAACTTAATTTTCCGACCCGAAAACGCCCTCGCAGAGGGGACTGTCCAAAATAATCAAAGTATCCGTACAAATCAATCTGGTCGTTAAATTACAATAGTAGCGATTATATCCCCATCTCACACTTGCACTTTATTTACAATAGGAATATACTTTCTGAAAAAAAATCAAATTGAAATAATCAATTCGATTTTTTTTCAGAGAGGAGGGGATTCGAACCCCTGGTGAAGTTTAACCCTCACACAACCTTTCCAAGATTGCACCTTAAGCCGCTCGGACACCTCTCTTTATTTTAATTATTCTATTTTTATTTTGTTTATAATTTTTCTTCAACTTTAAAGAAAAATTTTTCAACATATTAATTATCACTTAAACGCAAAACATCGTCAAGTCTTATGTATCGTCTTTTTATATTTATTTATTATTTTCAGGATTTTGTTCTTCTTCAGATTTTTTATATTCATCTACCGCTATTGCGCTGAAAATCTTTTCCCTGAAATCCTCTTTTGCGCCTGACACCTTGAAAAAATCTTCCTTATTTTTGAAAAAGCCGTTTAAATTTCTGTATTTTACGATTTCACCGGCTCTCTGTTCATCAATCCCCGGCAATCCTGCCAAAATTTTTATATCCGCAAAATTTACATCAATTTTATCTTTGCTGTCTATAAAATTACTCATCGCAACAACATTTTTTTCATAATCCTTTTTATTGGCAGGCGCAACGTCATACTGTTTCAAATCTTTAAAATCTACCACAATTGCGCTTTTATTCTCCTTATCGGATATTTTTTTTACAAGTTCAGGATTTTTTATAAGCGGTTTTGGAGCCTCTTTTTTCTTCAGAGATTCTTTAGGGATAAAATCCTCAACCCCTTGCACTACAGAAAAATCTGTTCCCGGAGTGAGGTAAATAACATTTATGCTACCCGTATTTTTATCAATAAATGAAAACAAATTATCAAGTGTCATATAAGAATCAAAAACCGAGCAAACCTCCGTCCAACAGGCATTTACATCAGCATAATTTGTTTTATCTACGCTAAAAATCCGCAAAGGAGTGTGTTCGCCTGACTTCGGGTTATCTATAACCGCAATTCTTCTGTTTGGGAAATACCTTACAATACAATGAGAATTTATCAAGGTATTATCGTTATAAAGCAAATCTCTCGGGATATTACTTATATAGCTTTTTACAACAACTTCTTTTTTTGAAGAATGCGAAAAAAGATACGCTAAAAAACATACTACAGCAATTGCAAGGCACAAATTCGCAAACTTGAATGAAATCAATCCTGCAATAAGAATATATGTTATTAATAACGGAATTATTATTGTCTTTACTTTTATAACCATATACATTCTATAATACGCTAAATAATAAAATGCGCAATTATATAAAAAGAGGATTTTATGTTAAAATCCTTTTATGGACATTATCGTAAAAAAAAATTTTAAGCATTTATCGGGCGAAATTGAAATACCCTCAGACAAATCTATTTCGCACAGGGCTGTAATTTTAGCCTCTTTAGCAAAAGGGAAATCCGTCATAAAGAATTTTTCAAGCGCAAAAGACCCGCTTTCATCAGTCGGCGTTTGCAAAAATCTCGGGGTTGATATTGAGTTAAACGATAATACGCTGACGGTTAATTCAAACGGAACATTTATAAAACCTGAAGCCGATTTATATTGCGGCAATTCGGGAACCACGATGCGGCTTATGAGCGGAATACTGGCAGGGCAGGATTTTTCTTCCGTATTAAAAGGAGATGCAAGTCTTTCCAAAAGACCGATGAAGCGAATTATCACCCCCTTGAGCCTTATGGGGGCAAAGATAAGTTCTGAAAATAATCATGCCCCGTTAGAAATTGAGGGAACCTCTCTGCACGGGATAAATTATGCCTTGCCGATAGCTTCGGCGCAGGTAAAATCATGCATTCTGCTTGCAGGGTTGTTTGCGCACGGGGAAACAATTTGTACCGAAAAGACTCCCTCAAGAAATCACACCGAAATTATGCTTCAAAGTATGGGAGCAGATATAGTTATTCATAATAACAGTATCAAAATAAAAAAATCCACGCTTGAACCTTTGCACACGGAAATTTGCGGAGATATTTCATCAACGGCATATTTTCTTGTGGCAGGATTAATCGTTCCTAATTCAAAGATAACAATTAAAAACGTAGGATTAAATCCGACAAGAACGGGAATAATTGATGTTATAAAGCAAATGAACGGGGATATAAAAATTCTAAACAAGAGGGAATTAAATTCAGAACCCGCAGGCGACATAGAGGTTTGCTACTCCCCCGAATTAAAAGGGATTGAGATAAACGGCGAAATCATACCGAGGCTTATTGATGAAATCCCCGTTATTGCTGTTCTTGCAACTCAATGCAACGGGTGCACGATAATAAAAGATGCGCAGGACTTGCGCAGCAAAGAATCTGACAGAATTAAAACAATAGTAACGGAATTAAAAAAACTCGGCGCCAATATACAAGAAACGCCCGACGGAATGATTATTCAAGGCAAAACGGAATTATACGGAGATTGCGAAGTTGAATGTTACAGCGATCACAGGCTTGCAATGAGTTTGTACACGGCAGGTTTAATTTGCAAAAAAGAAATTTTAATCAAAAACTTTGAATGGGTAAATATATCATTTCCAGAATTTTGGGGATTATTTAATAAATTGATGTAATTATTTTGAAAAATGCTGTTGAACAACAACCGAGATTATTTTATTTAAGAAGTTTTTATAGCAAACTCTGACCGCTTCGCCTGACAATACAATATCTGCATCTTTTTTGCAGGGTCTTATATAAACTTCAGCTTTTTGAGCGGCGTTTTTATAAATACCGTTTGCGCTGTCGCCCAAATCTCTTTCTTTTGCTCGGACGAAAAATCTTTCTTTTTGAACATTATGTCTGACGTCAACATATATTTTAAAATCAAATGCATCTTTAATTTTTTCGGTTAGTGTAAATAAACCTTCAGAAATAATAATTTTTGAAGGCTTTGCAAGTGTATAATTATCATATCTTTTAGCGGTTCCCGACATATCATACTTTGGCAAATAAACGGGTTTGCCCGATAAAAGATCTTTAATATCGCTGTTCATCAATTCAAGTTCAAGAGCTTCGGGAACATCCAAATCATAATGTTTTGCAAAATTTGCAAAACTTCCCGCTTTTTTAACCATATCGGAACGATCGTAGTAATAATCATCCGTATTAACCCTTGTTATAATATTATCTATATCAAATTCGGAAGAAAACGAATTTAATGTATCAATAATATCCATTGTTATTGTGGATTTCCCGCTTGCCGTTTCACCTGCAATACCGATTGATGCGGGACGGTTAATGTGTCCGGAGATATATCTTGCAAGCTTTGAAATAATTTCGGGCTTATAGCTTATTATAATAGAATTTTTAGATTTGAGTTCTTCTTCAAAAATATTTTTTAAACGGATTTCTATTTCAGCTAATCTCAAGTCAGGGACAGAAACATACTTTTTTACGGAATGTTCCGTTTTACCCTTAGTCTTGTGTATTGAATTTAACATTTTATTCCTTCATGCCAAAGGCTTTATTTTTACCTACTATAGCAGAATAAAATTCAAAAAAAAATATTTTTGATAAAATTTAGTCAAATTTGACATATAAATTTACAAATGAGTCTAAATTTACAACATGCCTTTACGATTGAAGAACACGGCAACAATACTTGTAATAATCAATGAGATAAATATAACGATTAAAAAGCCGTAAGGATTTGTCCCAAAGGGCATAGGAACGTTCATGCCCCAGAAACTACCGATCATGGTAGGGATAGATAAGATAATTGTTATTGCTGCCAAGAATTTCATAACAAGGTTCAAATTGTTATTAATAATTGATGCAAGGCAATCCATCATACTTTCCAAAATTGTTCGGTGCATTTCAACCATTTCTGATGCCTGTTTGTTTTCAATAATGACATCTTCAAGCATATCAATATCATCATCGGTAAATTTGATAACCGATTGCAGGTTTCCCGTGTTGGCATTAACCATTCTCAAAAGTTTTTGTAATACAAGTTGATTATCTTTCAAAGCTGTGGTGAAATATACAAGAGATTTCTGAATTTCCATAAGTTGGAAAAGCGCTTTGTTATGAGTTGTTTTTCTTAAAGATTCTTCGATATTATCGGTTTGTTTATTTATTACGTTTAAATATCTTAAATAAAATTTCGCAGCCCTGAACAATATGCTTAACATAAAATTGGCTTTTTTGCGTGTGTCAAAGAACTTTGTCGTATCTTCATTAAACGAACTTATGATTTTATTTTCTCTTGAACAAACCGTAATCATACTCTCCGGAGTAAAAATCAACCCCAGAGGCATCGTGTCAAAATTGCCGTCATCGTCCATAATGGGAACATTTGTGATGACAAGTAAATTGCCGTCCTCAAATTCCATACGTGATAACTCGTCAGCATCTAAAGAGTTGTTTAAAAAACTTTCGTCCAAATCCAAAACAAGTGAAACCTGACTGATTTCTTCCCTTGTCGGATTTATCAAATTGAACCAGGAACCTGATACAGCTTCATTTAAATTAAGAGTTTTTAAAGACCCGTCGTCCTCTGTTTTAGTAATGTTTAACATATTTAATAGTTCCTGCTACACTTATCATTTATATTAAACTACATATTCGCTTTGATTTCAATAGCATGATTATATTAAGAGTTAATTTTTAGTCTTTTTAGCGGATTTTTTATTTTAAATTTCTCCATTTAAATACCACGTTTTGCAGCCTGTTATTTTGGCGTTGACAAATTCACCCGTTAAATCTTTGTCATAAGGAATATGAACAATTTTATTGTTGCGGGTTCTGCCCGTTATTACGTTTTTGCCTTTGTGGCTTTCAAAGTTTTCAATTAAGACTTCCATGGTTTTGCCGACAAATTTCTTATTTGATGCAAGGCAGCATTTTCTGTTTTGCTCATTTAATCTTGCAAGGCGTTCATGTTTGGTCTTTTCATCAATAAACTTATCCGTCCAGCGTGCGGCAACGGTTTTTTCTCTTGGAGAATATGCAGCCGTATTTGAATAGTCCAGGCATAATTCTTCCATTGCAGAAAGCGTATGTTGGAATTGTTCTTCGGTTTCCCCGGGGAAACCCGCAATGAAATCGCTTGTAATTGTAACATCAGGTATCATTTTTCTGATTTTGTTTGCTATTCCAAAATACTGTTCCCTGTTATATCTTCTGTTCATAGCTTTTAATACGTCGCTGTCGCCCGATTGCATTGGGATATGGAAATATTCGCAAACTTTATCAAGCTCTAATACCGTTTGGATAAGTTCATCAGTAATATCTGTGGGGTATGAAGTTACAAATCTTATTCTGAATTTGCCTTCTATTGCATTGACATCTTTCAATAAATCCGCAAGTCTGTACTTTTTATCTTTAAAATCTTTGCCGTAGCTGTCTACGTTTTGCCCCAAAAGTGTAACTTCTTTAAATCCCGCATTGAGCGCATCTTTAACTTCTTTTAAGATAGTTTCGGGCGCTCTTGAACGCTCTCTGCCTCTTGTATAAGGAACAATACAATAAGTGCAGAAGTTGTTACACCCTTCTGTTATCGGAATCCAGGCATTTACAGATTTTACACGATTTATATGGAATTCTGATGCTTTTTTATCTTCCGTTTTGTTGGTTTCTTCGCATTCGCAAACCTTTTCGCCGGCATTTACTTTTTTTATGATTTCAGGCAAAGAATAAATCTTGTGCGTACCCAGAACAAAATCAACATAAGGTGCACGTTTAAAGATTTCATTTGCTTTTTGCTGAGCAACACAACCGCAAAAACCGATTTTTAAATTCGGCTTCTGTTTTTTCCATTTGCCCCACAATCCTATTAAACTGAACGCTTTATCTTCGCTCAACTGTCTTATTGAACAGGTGTTAACCATTAACAAATCTGCCGTTTTGGGTTCAGTTGTTTCCGAATACCCGAAATTCGAAAGCATACCGAACATTCTTTCGGTATCCGATTTATTCATCTGGCAACCCATTGTTTCTATATAAACCTTTTTCATTACACATCCTCTATATTTAAAAATATTTAATTTCTGATATTTATTTTATCACAAACAAGTTTTATTTAGCGGGATTGCCGAATTTTGTCATTTTCGGATTTGATTTATAATAATCTTTTTCGTGCAAAGATTTTTTTATATCATGAGATTCCAGATGATTGAGCAATTTGTATCTTTGCAGCTGTTCTTTATTTAAAATTGTTTTTAGAGATTTTGTTTCAGTTTTGGAAATTTTTTTTAAATCTTTGTATAAAGAATTTATTATCTTCTTTTGTTCCGAAATCTCTAAAATCGGTAGATGATTTTCTTTCATAAGTTCATATTTCTTTGTTTCTTTAATCAATTTATCCGTAATATCATTATACATTTTGTCATAATTTTTCAAATTCTTTTCAAATTCAATGCTTTGCTTATAATCAAGCGACAGGGCATTAAAATAAAGAGCATAGTACTTTTGTTTATACATTACAAATTCTCGAGTTTTTAATGCCATCTTTGGCGAATATTCGTAATAGTGCGGGAGAATTTGATTTGCGCAAACACTTTGGCAAACAAAAATTATATACAATATCAGAACTACAATTCGGCTCATTTTACTATTAAAATCACTAAAATAATCTCTTAAAAATCCCTCAACAGATTATATTTGTTGTAAAATAATTCCATGCAGGAAATGAATTTAAGAAATTATGCATATCTTGGCGATTCGGTTTGGGAACTGTTTATAAGAGAACGTACGGTCTTTATGACAAACAATTCCAAAAAATTGCATAACCTTACGACTAAACTTGTCAACACTTTTTCTCAGGTTGCTCTGCTAAATCATATTGAAAATTTACTTACCCCCAAAGAACTTGAAATCGTAAAACGAGCAAGAAATTTACCCATACCCGTCGGCAGACGAGGCATTCAACATGAGTACAGACTCTCTACCGCATTTGAAACATTAATCGGTTGGTGGTTTTTGAAAGATAAAACCAGATACAACGAAATGATGAAAATTTTTGAAAAAGAGATTCAAAACATTTTGTAAACAAATATTAAGATTCCCCGAAACATGCGCAATTCTTGCATGAGTATATACTTTATATATATAAAGAAGTAAGAATTTGGAGAGAGTTATGGCATACTATAATTTTTTCAGATCGCAGGATATGTTCCAGAACGTACCGTTCAGGTTTCGTGGAGGCGGAATGCCCCCGATGCCCGCAGGCAGAAACGTAAGTATTACGCAGAACATTAATATTAAAAACGGTCCCTCGGGATTCTGGGGATTTATGGGCGGCTTAACTCAAGGTTTGTTTGGCAGCGGGAATATGGGTGGCTGCTCAATATTTAGCAATATGGGAATGCCGTCATTTAACAACTTCGGAATGATGGGCAATATGGGCATGATGAGCCCGTTTGGCAATATTTTCGGCGTACTTAATAACGCTACAACTCAACAGGCTAAACCTCAAGGCGATGATACAGATGCATCAATTGCAAACATGAAAACGCTGTATGGCAAACACGGTTTGAAAGTAATATACGATAAAGCAAGTAAACAATTCGTTGCAACAGACGATAACTCTGATAAAGATCCTATCCCGACAGCATCAACATCTAAAGAAATGATTGATATTTTGAATAAAAGATATGAAAAACAAAGTAATAATACTGACGTACAAAAACCTGACACCGATAAGCCGGACAACGACGGCAAAACGACAAAACATGAAGATAAATCAGGTGTTAAAGCTGATGACGTTAAAGGCAACATAATCATCGCAGACCACGTAAATAATACATCCATTACCGGCGAAACAAAATACGGCACGAAAAATAAAGAAGGCTGGTATGATACAATTACCGTCGGAGGACACAAGTGTACATTTGTTGAAGTTAAAAACGGTATTGCATCATATAAAGCAGACGGCGACGGACAGATTTACCAATTACGTTGGCACGGCGATGCTATCGAACTTAACCAGTATGCTGGAGAAGCAGGCGCAGGAAAAGCAAACTGGCACAACAAATAAAATAAATTTCAAAAATTGAAGATAATATTTATGATGGATTTTGCGGACCGAAATATTGACTTGTTCGGTCCGCTCTTTTATGATTAGCATAGGAAAACTATATTTAGGAGGTTAATGTAATGGAAAATATTTGGCCCGAAATCTATATGCACAATCCGAAAATTGATAAGCCGATTGAGCGTATTTGGGACGATATAGACGGATACAGTTTTGAGGACAGATATGAAGGAACCGAAAGACTGCATGCAAACCTCAATATGGTTGTTCCGCTTCCGCCCGTAGTTTATGAGGGGAAATTATTAAAAGGGGTTTTCTATTCACAGGCAACGAGAATGATTTTAGACAAATACCCCGAATTAAAGCAGATATTTTTTGTCATTGCTAATTCAATGTTTTGCTCATACCCAAGAAATACAAGAGCGGATTACTTTTTCACATGTTATAAGAATGAGGCAAGAGAAAAATATTATAAAAAGAAACACCCCGAAACCAAAAACATAATGTTTTTACCCTTGCAGGATGCGGATTTTTTGAACGAATATTATATCGCACCCGTACCAAATACGCCCAAAACAATTGATGTTTTTTGCGTTTCAACTCCGTTCCCCGTAAAAAATCTTCCTATTATTGCGGTTGCTTTAAAAGAATATGAAAGAAAATACGGCAGGAGATTAAAATGCGTTTATGCAATCGGGCGAAGATCTGCCGTAAGGAGAGAGGACGGTTCTTTAGATTATTCAAAAATGGAGGATTACGGCAAAAAGCAGCTGCAATACGTAGATCAAATCTTTGACAACAGAACAAAAGATTATATCGATTTTTATCCGTTTATTGAATATAAACACTTATCAAAATATTATTCGGCTGCAAAATGCTGCGTTCTGGGGTCGCTTATTGAGGGAAAAAACAGATTTATCAGCGAAGCTCAAAGCTGCAACACACCCATAGTTGTTTTTAAAGATTTTAATAAATACGCAAGAGGGAAATTCCCGATATTTTTTGGCAACAGCGGAGAATATGTTCCTAAATTTACTCCCGAATCTCTTGCGGATACTATTCACAAGGTTATTACTCACCCGCAGGATTATTCGCCGAGAAAAAATTATGTAGCGCACTACGGCAGAAAGAATTTTATAGATATTATAGCCGATGCAAACCCGTATTATGCAAAAAATCTCCCGGAATACGAAAAAGGCAGAATACATGATAATTTGTGGCTTGATTTGGCATGTTTTGACAATTATCAGGTAAGCTATCACGACTTTTTGTATGATAAAAAAGTAAATATATCACATGTTGTCGGTTGGCCGAATGTAGAAAATTTAATCAAATATTATTACCAAAAATTCAAACTTCCGATGGATAATTTCAAAACTAAATAATTATGCAAGGTAGCGTTTAACTGTTTTGTTGTAGATATTTCTTAAAGAGTTGCTGTATGAAGAACCTTCGCAATAGATTCTGCCGATTGCATCAATGTTATTGAAATCGATTTTCGTTACGCCTTGTTTTTTGTATTTTGCAGGATAATTTGCAAGGTTTTTAATTGCAGCTTCAAGCCCTTTTTCGGGAGTTGAGAAGTAGCCGTAACCTTTTTCGTTTTTACCTGCATCTCCTGCAGCTCTGTAGCCCATGAAGTTGTTGTGTTTTGCAAGATTGCTTGTTCCGAAACCTGATTCCTGACCGATGATAGAAAGAACAACTCCGACATCTACCCCGTATTTTTCACATAATGAAGTGATATAAGCTTCTTTACCTTTCAAGTTGCCTTTTAACAAACCTGTTTTGATTTTTGAAGAAGTTGATGACGGAATGTTTTGTTGAGTTTCGGCACCGTTGCTTCTGAACCCGAAGAACGGGAAGTTTAACATCGGAAAGTTAAACATAGGGAAGTTGAAAATCGGCATAGCGGGCATTGCCGGCATAAACGGAACAAACGGAGTTCCGAAATTAAATATTGAACCTCCCATAAAAGGATTTACTACAGGTGCTGCAGCCATAAACGGATTAGCACACGGCATGCAAGGATAGCCGCTTATAGTTATATTTGATTGAAATACCGTGTTTAACATAATCCCTTAAATCCCCTTGTATATATATAAAGTATATTTCTCATAAATAATTGCATGATTTTTACAAAAATATTAAATTATGTTAAGCAGCTTAACAAATCGGGTATTTTCTCTACGGCATGTTTATAATAATATTTGTATAGATAATTTTTGTGCGAGGAATAATGTTAAACGAAACTAAAACTCATGAAATTACTGTCGATGTCGTTATACTTACCATTAAAAATAACGCATTGCAGGTTTTGCTTGTAAAAAGAACAAACGAACCGTTTAAAGACAGATGGGCCATCCCCGGAGGTTATATAAGATTATCGGAAAACCTTGACGAGGCAGCTTTAAGAATTTTAAAAGAGAAAACTGCCGTTGATAACATTTATCTTGAGCAGTTGTATACATTCGGCGATCCGTTAAGACACCCGAATGCAAGGGTTATAACCTGTGCATACTTTGCACTTGTTCGTGCCAAAGATATTCAAATCGTTTCAACACCCGAACTGGGGTGGCACAAGGTCAGCAATTTGCCGCCTCTGGCATTCGACCACAAAGAAATTATTCAATATTCGCTCAAAAGAACAAGAGAAAGACTCGAAATATGCCCTGTTGCATACCAGTTGTTACCTGAAAAATTCACTTTAACCGAAATGCAAAAGGCTTATGAACTTATTATGCAAAAGAAACTGGATAAAAGAAACTTCAGAAAAAAAGCACTCGCAACAGAAGGGTTGGTAGAATTAGATGAATATACAAAATCATCTTCAAAAAGACCCGCAAGATTATACACTTTCGAAAGAATTAAACTTGACTCCAAAAGAGCTCATTTTATAAAAAAAGGAGAAAAAGAATAAATGGCAAATTTTTTATGGATAGTATCAACTATAACCGCAACATTTTTAATAATATTGATTTTAATGCACTCGCCTAAAGGCGACGGCATTGGAGGAATCGGCGGAGCTTCTCATATTTTTGCATCTCAAAAAAGCGCAGAAAAAGGATTGAATAAAGTTACGGGTCTGTTTTGCGCAATATTCATTATTTGTTCATTTTTAATAGGTTTTAACATTATCAAGTAACTATGGCAAAAGTCAAATCAAAATGGGTATGTCAAAATTGCGGATATGAAAGCGCAGGATATCTGGGGAAATGTCCCGAATGTTCTTCGTGGGGAAGTTTTGTGGAAGAAGTCCAAACTGATTCAAAAACTTCTGCGCAAAATTCGGCATTTATACCTGACGGAACAAAAGCCGAATTAATTTCAGATATTCAACCGGGGAAAGAAATACGTATAAGCACAAATATTTCCGAATTTGACAGAATTTTGGGCGGAGGACTTGTCCAAGGTTCTGTTGTTTTGATTGCGGGAGATCCCGGGATAGGAAAATCTACCATTTTGCTTCAAACAAGCGGTGAACTTGCCAAACAAAGCAAAAAGATTTTGTATGTTTCGGCAGAAGAATCCGCAAAGCAATTGAAATTAAGAGCCGAAAGACTTGGAGTAAAAGACGGTAGTTTATACATATACCCTCAAACAAATCTTGAAAATATCATTAATCAAATTGATGAAATTGAGCCTCAATTTGTTGTTATAGATAGTATTCAAGCCGTTTATACAAATACAGTTTCGAGCTCGTCAGGCAGCATTTCACAAATAAGAGAATGCTGCAATCGTTTAACTCAAATTGCAAAAACAAAAGGCATAACCATTTTAATAATCGGGCACGTTACCAAAGACGGAAACATTGCAGGTCCAAAGGTTTTAGAGCATATGGTTGATACCGTAATTTCTTTTGAGGGGGACAGATACAAATCGTTCAGGATTTTGCGATCTATGAAAAACCGTTTTGGCGACACCTCGGAAGTTGCAATTTTTGAGATGAAGTCGGACGGATTGAAAGAAGTTAAAAACCCCAATCAATTATTTTTAAACGAAAGATCGCTTGAAAATATCCCCGGAACCGCAATAATAGTAACAGACAGCGGAACAAGACCTCTGTTAGCGGAAATTCAAGCATTAGTCGGGGCAACACCTTATTCCTCCCCGAGGAGAGTTGCAAACGGGGTAGAATTTAGCAGATTGCTACAAATCCTTGCCGTTCTTGAAAAAAGGGTCGGTTTAAATTTGTCTAAACAGGACGTTTATGTAAATGTAACAGGCGGAGTCGATGTAAGCGGCCCGAGTTCAGACCTTGGGATTGCGCTTGCAATTGCAACCTGCGCAAGAGATGTTGTTGTTGACCCTCAAACCGTAATTATTGGAGAAATCGGTTTATCGGGAGAAATTCACCCCGTTAATAATATAGAAAAAATGCTTAATGAAGCCGCCGCAACAGGGTTTAAAAAAGCGATTATTCCTTATGCAAACAAAGATATAAAAAATACTAAAATTAAAACCGTTCCCGTAAAACGCCTTATTGATGCAATAAGTGCATGTGTTTCGGCAGGATAAATTTATTGATAAAGAGGTAAAAATATGACACTTGAAGAACAATTGGGAAAAATATTAAAAGACAAAAATTTAACCATAGCAACAGCCGAATCCTGCACGGGCGGGCTTGTAAGTTCAAGACTGACCGACATTTCGGGAAGTTCGGATTATGTTAAATTAAACTTTGTTACTTATGCAAATGAGGCAAAGCATAAAATTTTAGGCGTAAATTGGGATATTTTGAATAATCAGGGCGCCGTTAGTGAAGAATGTGCACACGCAATGGCTGACGGTTTAAACAAAGCAACAGGCTGCGACATTGCTTTATGCACAACGGGAATCGCAGGTCCTACGGGCGGAACAAAAGAAAAACCCGTCGGACTTATGTATACCTCGGTTAAATACAAAGGAATCGTAACGGTAAAAGAAATTAAACTTTCGCCTGATATCCCGAGAATTGAGATGAAACAACAATTTGCAGACAAAGCTCTTGAACTTGTAATATCCGTATTATCCGATAACAAAATAGCCTGATATTAAAAACATTATTGCGCAACAAGTTGTGCCAACAATTCGGGGAACTTAAAGATTAATGAATGCGCAAATTTTTCCGTATCAATTTGTGTTGTAACAACTTGCAGCAAATCAGGCGGCAAGTTGGTAAGCATTTTTTGCAGATATTCGGGTTTAATTACACCCATTGCTTTTACGACATCTTCTTTTTCTCTGTCCCGAGCCATCAAATGCGTATAAGCATCAGAATCAAAATTCAAATAATATTTGTTATCAGTGTTTGTAATCATTAAGGTTAAACGTCTTTTTTGAGTAACATCAAGATTTTTCAAAGCGTTTTTATAATCCAAATCGCCAAACTGCGAAATTGTATTTATAAGATCTTGAGAATTTGAACTTTGTGCTTCCTGACCCGTTACGCTTTCAATCATTTGTTGAAGATAAGTTTCGGGGATTGATTTTAAATTTTTCAATACCAAATCTTTATCCATATCAACACCTGTCAGGACTTTGTCTAACTGTTGTTCGGGCAGCATTTCAATAACCTGTCTTTCCGAAAACAGTTGGAATACGGTTTTAACAAGTTCTTCTTTGGGGATTTTTTCAAGCATATCCATTAATGAATCCATCGTGAAATATCTTAGCCCCTGAACCAAATCATCCTGCTCAAGCATAGGAAGAAGTTTTTCCAACTGAGAAGATGTCATCTGGCGCATTATTATCAATTTATTATTAGGATCGGAAAGTTGAAACAATTCAATAAGCGAAGTCGGATCGGTAAACATATCCGCAGCAAGTTGAATTGCAGCCTGATTACCTTGAGCGGCTTCAGCTTCAATAATTTCTTTGACGCTTTTGTCTTTGTAATCAACCATTCGTGCGGCACTGATGCAGAGCCGCGATTGAAGATATTCTAATGTTGAATCAATTGATAATGACATTTAAAAGCCTCATAAGTATACTTATTGTTTATATCGGCAGCATGGGAAATAAAATTTAATAATAATCAATTTATCGTTACATAATTTTACATTTAGTATATAATTGTGGGGAGCCGATTTTAGGCAAAAATAATTGTAAAATTTTGTTACAATTGCACCGATTATGTAACAAAATTTTAAGAAAAATATACTTTATATATATAAGGGAACAATACAGGAATAAGGAAATGAGTTTCGATGTAAACAACATTGCAAGAACCGAACCGGTAATCAAAGCAGCTGCAAACATGAACAATGACGGCGGAAGCGGCGGCAACCTCGGTTATATGGGCGGCGGCGGACGGCAAAAGAAAAAAGAAGAAAAAGGCAGTCTGTTCACCATGGAAAAACATGACTCTTTTGAATTATCTTCTAAATTACCGAAAAGCGAACCTGATTATATGCCCGATACCGATTCATGGTTCAACAAATTATTAAAAAAATTAAATAAGTAAGAGTGTTTTATTTATATTTATAGCGGATATCTTTATATTTTTTAGCTTTTAGTATCTTTTATTTGCAGAAGAATCTCTGTACTGCTTTTTTATCTGCTCTTGAAGATCGGGAGAAATTTGAATATTTTGCAGGGTCATATTATACCTTTTCAAATCGCCGATATTTTGGGTTTCATCAAGCAGGCTTTTGCCTTGAGCGGCCGGCGCCGTCGTATCAACTCCGTCTTTAACTTTCTCAAAATCCGTTTTTGCCTGTTTGGAAATTATTCTTGCAACAACTTCATCTAAATCATTGCCTGCCGTATGGTATTTTGAAGCAATCTCATCAACGGTTTTTCCTTGAGGAAAAGTATAGAGCCAATTTATAGATAACCTGTCGCCCGGTCCTACGTGAGTAATACCTTTCTGGTGAGGGGTATACATAATATCATTTTTAAACGGACTGTGCCCGAGCCCTATTGCGTGCCCGATTTCGTGCAAAATCGTGTGATAAGTTTCACTTTTGTCATTATAATCTGCGTGAACAAGTCCTTCTGTTAAACCGATTTCAACTTCCGCACTATAGAGCCTGTTATATTTATCGTATTGAAAAATACAATGTCCCAGAGCCTGCCTTTGAACTCTTTTCCAGTCGACATTAACGTTTGAACTCAATAAATTATCGACAATTACAAAAGAAACCTTTCCGTTAGAAACCTTGTGCCATTCTTGCAGGGCTTGAATAACCATGTGCCTGTACTGGCTGTCTTGCCCCTGTTTTGAATAAAATTTCATAGGAGCAATATATACTTTCAAAGGCATATTATTCCAACGGATAAGCCGTCCGTTTTTTATGGATTCTTGTAAATATGTTTTCTTTTGCATACTTTTATAGTATAATAAAAATTGCTTAAAAGTAAAACAGACTAAGGAGAGAAAATAATGGGTTTAAATTTCGGAAATTTGATGAAACAGGTTCAAAATGTTCAAAAAAGAGCTGCTCAGGCTCAACAGGAATTATCAAATCTTGAGGTCGTCGGAGAAAGTGCAAATGGCGGAGTTAGAGTTACTTTAGACGGTCAGGGAAAATTCAAGTCCATAAAATTATCACCGGAAGTAATCAATCCCGACAATCCTTCAGCAGTTGATGCCGATTCTGTAGAAATGCTTGAAGATGTAATTTCTACGGCTATGAAAGAAGCAACAAACAATGCGGAAGAAGTTATGAAAAATAAAATGAAAGCCGTAACAGGCGGAGTAAAAATTCCGGGGTTGAATATATAATAAAATGATTTACCCTAAGTCAATTGCAGCCCTGATAGAGCAATTTCAAAAATTTCCCTCTGTCGGACCAAAATCAGCACAGCGTATGGCATTTTTCTTATTAAGAATGTCAAAAAACGATGTTGAGAATTTTGCAAAAACCATAATTGAGGCTAAAGCTAACACTAAGACCTGTGAAATTTGCTTTAATATTTCAAATACAAGTCCTTGCGAAATATGTTCGTCAAATTCTCGAGACAGGTCAACGATTTGTGTTGTATCTGAATCGAAAGATCTTATCGCAATAGAAAAAACAAATGAATATAAGGGTTTATACCATGTTTTGCAAGGTTTAATTTCGCCTCTTGACGGAATCGGCGCTGAAGATATCAGAATTAAAGAACTTTTAAACAGATTGACAGATGAAAGTATAAAAGAAGTAATTCTTGCTCTGAATCCGTCTGTTGAGGGGGAAGCAACAAGCTTGTATTTAACAAAACTCATTAAACCATTCGGCATAAAAGTTTCAAGAATCGCTTTCGGACTGCCTGTCGGTGCGGATTTGGAATATGCGGACGAAATAACCATTGCTAAAGCCATTGAAGGCAGACACGAAATTTAATTTATTGATGCAATATCTTTTTTTATTTGATTTTTTAATTCGTCCAAACTGTTAAATTTTTGCTCGGGGCGCAGAAATTTTAAAAATTTTATTTCTAATTCTTCTGCGTAAATATCTTGATTAAAGCCTTGCAAAATATGAGTTTCAAGCGTTTTAATATTTTTATCGGATACCGTCGGTTTTGTGCCGAAATTTGCTATGGCTTTAAATTCTCGTCCGTCCTGCAATTGTGCTATAACTTGATACGCTCCGTTTAAAGGGAACACAAGATTTTTAGGATAACTTATGTTGGCGGTCTGAAAATTTATCGTTCTGCCGATTTGATTTCCGCTCACTACCGTGCCTTTTACAAAAAATTCTCTGCCAAGCATTGAATTAGCACTTTCAATATCACCGTTTTTGATAAAATTCCTTATTGTAGTACTTGAAACGATTTTACCGTTCAATTTTTGGGCGGGGATATCAAAGTATTTGTAGTTAAAAGAGTTTTGATACTGTTTTAAAAATTCGGGATTACCCTGTCTTTTGTAGCCGAAATGATGATTAAATCCCGTAAAAATCGCACAGGGCGAAAAATTCTTTACGATGTATTTTAAATAATCAAGCGGCGCTAAATCATAAACTTTGTCAAAATCAAGTTCAATCAAATAATCGACTCCAAGCTTTTCAATCAAATCATAACTGTCTGCACGGGTTGAAATATAAGACGGTTCAATATGTTTTAAACTGCATAGCGGTTGATTTTGGAAAGTGATAACGGCGCTTTTTGTGTTGTTATTTTTTGCATAATCAACAGCACCTTTTATAACTTTTTGATGCGCAATGTGCACCCCGTCAAAAAAGCCCGATGCGATTGATAAATTTGGAATTTGTTTTATTTCTCTTAAAATTTCCATGATATTTATAAATAACATTATATTACTAACACAAAGAACCCAAAACAGTAAATAGAATTTATGCTAAAATATAAATCCTGTTTGTCACCACCGTCACAGACAAGTTAAGTGGATGTAAAGCGGAAAGGTAGTGATGAAAAGTGATATTCTGTATTACAGAAAAAGCGCTAAGGCTTATACCAGCAATAACCATAGCACTTTATTTCCACTAAATAGGAAGTTAAGAAAGACTTTAAGAGGTAACGACTCTTAGAGTCTTTTCCCTATACTATTATTTTAAATTATTTTTATACATTTTTCAACCCCAAAATATATCTTACTTTTGCATTATTTTATATAAAATTTTTAAAACAACACCCCGACGATTGCTGCGGACATATAGCCTGTCAATGTTCCGCATATCAATGCTCTTACGCCGAGTCTTGCGAGGTTCTTTCTCTGGTTTGGAGCAAGCTCACCGATACCGCCCAACTGAATGGCTACGGAACCGAAATTTGAGAAGTTACATAGCGTGAAACATCCGATTAAGAATGCTTTAGGCGACAAGCCTTGAATATGAATCAAATCAAAGAATCCGACCATTTCGTTTAATACAAGTTTTGTTCCCATTACACCGCCGACAGCCGTTGCTTCTTTAAGCGGGACCCCGAGAATTATCGCAAAAATTGCAAAAAGCTTGCCCAAAATATAGTGTAATGACAAATGATTTAATGCATAATATCCGATAACGCCTTTATGCAAAGGAATTATTTTCAAACAGAATGCGCCAAACAATCCCAAGAACCAATCTATCATTGCAACAAGGGCTATCAAAGCTAAAATCATTGCAACAATATTTAATGCAACTTTCATACCCTCTGCAGCACCTTGAGAAATGGCATCAAAAACGTTGATATAAGGTTTCTTTCTTTTATTATATTGAATGGTAAAATTTTCGCCCGTTTCTGGTATTTTTGTTTCGGGGTATACAATTTTAGAAATTACAAATGCCCCAGGAACCGCCATAATGGAAGATGCCAGAACATAAGTTGCAGGTACGCCCATTGAAATATAAATAGGCATCATCGCTCCAGACACACAAGCCAAACTCCCTGCCATCGAGGCTAAAAGTTCGGAGCGTGAGAGTTTTTCCAAATAAGGTCTTATCATAATTTGAGCGGAAACATTTCCGACAAAAGCACTTGCAACGTTAGACAGAGCCTCTGCGCCCGATACTTTCATCAATTTGTTCATAGCTCTGCCCAAAATCGGAATAATTCGTTGGATAACACCGTAGTAGTATAGAATATTTACGAGTATCATCATGAAAATCATTGATGCTACAAGCTGCAAGGCAAAAATATTTGCATCACTTCCCCATACCAAAGTAAGTTTTGCTTTTTCCATCAAAGGTCCGAAAACAAAAACTCCGCCATCCGTTGCGAAATCAAGAATCTTTGCGACAAATTCACCTAAATCCATAAATATCTTTTGACCTATAGGCACTTTGAAAATAAATATCGCAAAAAATATTTGTAATATAAATCCGACCCCTATTGTTTTATAATTGATTGCCTTACGATTGTTGGACATTAAAAATGCCAATCCAAAAATCACTAAAATCCCGATTAATCCGATTAGTCTGCTCATTTACCCGCTTTCATATTTAATAAGTAAAATATTACCATGAAAATGAAAATTTATATAATAATTTAACATATAAAATTTATATTAATACACAAAAAGCTATGCTATAATAATATAGTTAAGAGGTGTAAATTATAAGGAGAAAAGATTATGATACCTATTTTTGATTCAAAGCGTCAATACAAATTAATTGGGGAAGAAGCCGAAAAGGCAGTTTGCGAAGTAATGAGAAGCGGTTCTTATATTTTAGGGAAGAACGTTCAAGCTTTAGAAAAAGAATTAGCTGAATATCTCGGCTGCAAATATACCGTCGGTGTAAATTCTGGTACCGATGCACTTCATATCGCATTGAGAGCTTTAAATATCGGTAAAGGCGACGAAGTAATCACAACAGCATTTACGTTTGTTGCAACAGCAGAAGCTATCGGCATGGTCGGTGCAAAGCCCGTATTTGTTGATATTAACCCCGACACATTCAATATTGACCCCGATAAAATCGAAGCTGCAATCACTCCTGACACAAAGGCTATAATCCCCGTTCACTTATACGGTCAGCCTTGCGAAATGGATAAAATCATGGCTATTGCCCAAAAACACAATTTGAGAGTTGTTGAAGATTGTGCTCAAGCTATCGGTTCATCTTATAAAGGCAAAAAAGTAGGTACATTCGGTGATATCGGATGCTACAGTTTCTATCCGACAAAGAACCTCGGTACAATGGGCGACGGCGGACTTTGCACAACAAATTCCGAAGAATTAAAAGAACACATCATCGCTTTAAGAAACCATGGTTCTCACGTTCGTTATCACAACGATGAATTGGGTTTAAATTCAAGACTTGATGAAATTCAGGCAGCTATTTTGAGAGTAAAAGCAAAATATGTTGATGAATGGGACAGACAAAGAAGAGAACACGCAGCATATTACAACAAATTGTTTGCAAATTGCCCTGACGTTCAAACTCCTGTTGAAGCAGATAATACATACTGTGTTTACCACCAATACACGGTTAAAATTCCTAACAGAGATGAAGTACACAAAATGTTAGGCGAAGCAGGAATCGGCGCAATGCTTTATTATCCTATTCCTTTGCATTTCCAAAAAGTTAATGCATGGCTTGGAATGGGCAAAGGTTCATTGCCTCATACTGAAGCCGACACGGAATGCGTAATTTCACTTCCTATGTTCCCTGAAATTACAAAAGAAGAACAAGAAACCGTTGCCAAGACTTTGATTGATTGCATTAACAAATCAAAATCAAAAGTCGGTGTTTAATTAATAAAGATACTAAGATACTAAGATACTAAGATACTGGGACACTAAGTAGGTCGGTATTTGCCGACAATACAAAATTTAAAAGTAAACCCTTCTTAAATTAAAGGAGGGTTTATTTATTGAAAAAAGTTCTGTTCATCAAAGCCAATGCATCTAATGATTTGCCGATTTTGTTATCGGATGTTATATTTTGCATTTGCTGCGGAACGCTTTCGCTTTTCGTATCCTGAAAAGTTACCATTACTTGTCCCATACTTACATCGGTTTTGTTAACGGGCATAGCATCAGCACCGATATCAAATGCGGGATTTGTACCGTAAATATTTGATAAATCTGCACCGACTCTTGGATTAAATTGTATTGCGTTTTCGCCTGCCATTTTTGTAGTAAACTCCTTAACCGACCGTATAAAGTGAAAAACATCCGCCTGAGGGATTACCCGATTCATTGTAGGGTCTTAAATTTCCGACCCCCGAATGCGGATAATAAACTCTGTCTTTTACCCTGATTTCGTTATTCGGATTAGACATAATGTCCGCATAACTGTTACTTACATTATAATCCAACCCTATAGCCCGCATAGCCGTTTCAATGATATTACGTTTAATAGTTCCGAATGTTGCTCCTAATGCTCCATTTTCTATATCAAGTTTAGTAGGAACATAAGCTTCACCCGAAGTTGCATTTGTACGATTGATTGCATCTATTGCTCTGCTCTGTGCCATAATAATAATCCTTATAAACTCTGCTCTTATATATATAAAGTATATATAAGCAGATTAATTGCCTTTTTAAGAACATTAGATTTAACAATTCGTAACAATTATTGCTGTTCTTGAGGATAAGCATCCCCGATTGTATCAATAGCTTCTACTTTAATATCTGTAATAAGTTCAGAGTATGAAATGACAACGATTGTAGGAATATGGCGTTCAAGTAACTGATACAGAGGAAGTCTGATTCTTGGAGAACAAAGAACAACAGGCTGCCTGCCGCAAGTTTGGTGCGCCCTCATCAACGTTGTCGCTGTGGTTTCAATAAGTTCCTGAACCTGAACGGGGTTTAACAGAAACATTGTGCCAAGCTCTGTTCTCTGGCAGGAATCATCAAGGATTTTCTCCCATTCGGGTGATAAGGTCAGGGCATACATTACTCTATCTTCCTGAACGTTAGCCAAACAAATCTGCCTGCCTAATGCCGCTCTTAAACGCTCTGACAAAATATCGGGCTCTTTTGAAAATCTTGCATAATCGCACAATCTTTCAAACACAAATATAATATCTTTTATTGAAACTTTTTCTCTGATTAAGTTTACAAAAATCTTTCTCAAATCACTCGTAGAAATAATTGTCGGGACAAGGTCATTAACCAAAGTGGGATCTTGAGATCTGACAAGTTCCATAAGTTTAAGAACATCGGTTTTTGTCATGACTTCATCAACGTGTTTTCTTACGCATTCTTGCAAGTGTGTAACGATAACATCAGTTGCATCAACAGCCGTAACAAGACGGGCAGATTTTGCATCATCTGCACTAATCCAGTACGCCTGAGTTTGATAAGTCGGGTCAATACCGATTATGGCATCATCCGGTACTTCTTTTTTCATAGAATCCCATTGATCGGCAATAACCATATATTTCCCCGGGTATACATAACCTGTAGCTACCGTGTTACCTCTGATTAAAATCATATATTCATTGGCATCAAGCGCTGATGAGTCCATAATACGAATGTTAGGCAAAATATACCCGAGTTCATCAGTAACCCTTTGTCTTAATGCGGCAATTTTAGCAAGCAATTGACCCTCTTGATCGGGATCGGCAATAACAAGCAGATTTGAACCTACCTGCAAGCTTAAAATATCAACACCCAATCTTTCATACATTCTGTTCGGGTTAACAAGATCCTGCATGTTTTGTTTAACATTTTCCAATTGCCCCAACTGAGATTGAACATCGGCATTGATAAGGACCTGAAAACCTGCAATAAATATCATGCCGCCAAATATAAAGAACGGCAGACAAGGAAGTCCCGTTCCTTGCCAGAACGGAGTATGACCTGTTATACCAAGGAATATCAAGAATATTGATGCAAAGAACAAAGCGTGCGGTTTACTTGTAATCTGACTTGTAACATCAGCACCCAATGATGCGCTCTTTGCAGAAGCTCTTGTCATAAATACACCTGCTGATATTGACATCAAAAGGGACGGGACCTGAGATGCCAAACCATCACCGATGGTTAAGATGGTATATTTACTGACCGCATCTGCTATAGGCATCTGGTTCATCAAACATCCGACACACAACCCGCCGATAATGTTAATTAAAACGATGATAATACCTGCGATTGTATCCCCTTTTACGAACTTCATAGCACCATCCATAGAACCCATTAAGTTTGATTCTCTGGATAAATCATCACGCTGTCTTGTAGCTTCTTCGGGGGAAATAATACCTGCGTTAAAGTTCGCATCGATTGTCATCTGTTTACCGGGCATAGCATCTAACGCAAACCTTGCGGATACTTCGGCGATACGCTCGGCACCTTTTGTGATAACCATAAACTGTACAATCGTGATAATTAAGAAAATTACACCGCCGACAATCATGTTTCCGCCTGTTACGAACGTTCCGAATGCGTGAATTACTTCTCCAGCCTCCCCTTTAGAAAGAATTAACCTTGTAGAGGCAATTGAAAGACACAATCGAAACATCGTACCGATAAGAATGATTGACGGGAATGATGATAATTCCAAAGTCTTTTGTACATACAATGCAAACATCAAAAGGACAATACCTAAAGAGATATTTAAACAAATACAAATATTTATAACCCAGTTCGGAAGTTCGCACAACAATATGACAATTAAGAACAGCACGAATACTGCCATAAAAACTTCACTTAACGGATTAGATTGTTGTTGTCCTTCCGGTTGAGCCATACTACTTCACTATACTTCCTTCAAAGCTGCCGATATGATATCTATTTGAGATTCAAGAGTTGCATCAATTACCCCGTTTGTCGTGGTAACAAGGCATCCGCCCTCCATGGTATTTTCATCGGGAATAATAACAACTTTTGCATCCAAGCCCGCAACAGAAATCTGTTCGGGTACTGCTTGCTTCAGCATTGCTGCCTGTGCGGGATTAACCTTTATGATAATTTTAGTTTCTTCTTTTGAAAGATTTTTTAATACCTCCTTGATATTTTCTAAAATTATGTCAGGGTTTTCTTTTACCTCTCTTTTAATAATTTTTTTTGCAATATCAAGGCTTATATCCAAAATATCAGGAGCGATAGCATCATAAACTTCCTGTTTTGCACCGTAAAAAACATCAAGTCCCTGCTTGAAAAGTTCAAGATCCTCTTTTGCCATATCAAGTCCCGCCTGATAACCGTCTTTTGAGGCGTTTTCTCTAATCGAATCGGCTTCTTCTCTTGCTCTGGAAATCAAATTTCGGTCATCAATTCGGCGAAACCCTCTGCGGCGGTCGCCCTTGCGGCGCTCGTTTCTTTGTTTAAAGTCAATATGATCCAAATCAAACAAGTCGATTTGCTCTTCATTTTGCTCCTCTTTGACTTGTTTATTTTGAACCGCAGTATTTTGATTTTCTATCCCCTGATTGTGATTTTTATTTTTCTTAATTATCATAATATGACAATATTATACACTATTTTGCAGGTGCGTGGCAACAATACTTGCAACTTTGGGAGGGATTTTTTCATAATATTTATCCTCTAATGCCGTAAATACAAGTCTTTTAACCCCGATACGCTCTTTTATGAGAATAGTTTCAAGTTCATTTTCCGTATATTTTGATGCAAAATTCTTAATCTTTTTAACAACTAACATAGGTGCAAGATCTGAAGCTTTCGGAAGTTGAAGTTTAATTTCCTGCAAACACCTCAAGGCATTTTCTACTCCGACTCTTTGAGTTAAATCAGGCAGCCTCATATATCTTATAACGTCCTGCGCATCCTGATCTTCAAATTTATCAAGCATAGTTTGAACTCTGTCTTGATTCATTCTCTTAAAGAGCATTGCAACCGTTGCAAGTTTTAGGGCTTTAGGTTCGGGCTCGGTTTGTGCAAGAGCACCAGATGCGGGAACAGCCTGCGGAAGATTTTGCGCAGCTTGAGGAACGGAGTTTGGATCAGCACCCGCAACTTGCGCTGCTGCCTGTTGGGCTGCTTGTTGCTGCATTTCTTGCGCCATTTTATTCATGTTATTTTGAGATGCCGCAAATTTTTCCAAACTTTCATCAATAATACCTTTATTTTTCAAATCTTCAAGGGCATCATTGTATGCTTTATTTACATGATGTTCGATTAATTCAATAATTTGATCGTTTGGTAATTTCTGAGTAAATGCCTGTTTTGCGACTTCAAAAATGGTATACGCAATTCTTTGCATTACAGAATCCCAATGTTGTCTTGGGATTCCAGCTCTTATAGTATCAACGGATTTATGGAACGACCATTCCGCAATAATTTGGGTGATATAAGTACAGGTATCTGCATCAAAATTTAAGCTTTTATCTTCTGCAAGGGCTTTTCCCGCCATCATTGCAAAATTGCCGAGCGTATTTATGACATATTGTTTTTCATCGGGCGAAAACTCATTGGGAACTAAATCCTGCGCCTGCCCCGCAAGGTTTTGCGCAAAGCCCTCATAATCAAATCCTTTAACAGCCATTATTGACCCTGACCTTTCGGAGGTTGATTATTACCCGATGCGCCCGCACCTGTTTTACCCGAGCCGTCTTCTATCCAGCTCTTAATCTTATCTGCCGCATCTTCGCTCAATTCATTTGATATAACATCTAACGAATTATCAAGCAGGCTCTCATCAAACGGTGCACGTTGAGGAATTGCACCTTGATTTTGAATTTTGTTCATCAAATCTTGTGCAAGTTCTGATTGTCTTTGAGTTAACTGGCTCGCACGGGAATTGATATCATTCAACTGCTGTTCCTGTTCTAAGGCTTTTTGACGTAATGCATCAACTTCAACCTGATTTTCTTCTTTAATCTGTTTAACTTTTGCCGTAACAGCTTTGAACGTAATAATGATACCTATTGCGGTTATAAGGAGTGCAAGCCACCAAGGGTTGCCCGACTCATCGACTTTAGGTAAGTTCTGCTGTTTATCGGGTGATAAATAAGGATCGTTTGAATTTGAAAATGCGATAGAAACATTTGCAGCAGTAACTTTCGGGCTTGCTGCACGAGCAATCAAATCTTTCATTTCTTCCATTGTCGTATCGGCAGGAATGCTGTTTCTGTCTAAAGTTACGGCAATTGAAATATCTTCAACCACGCCGGGCTTCATATATTCGTTTGTTTGGGTTTTTGTAACCCCGTATTGAGTTTCTGTTGCGGTTCTTGAATAACTTCTGTCCTGACTTGAATCGGTTCCGCCCGTCGGAAGTCCGTTGGGAAGATATGTACTTACCGCATTTATACCACGGCTTTGGTCCGCTGTTTTATCGCCTAACCCTTCAGAAAAAGACTGTTGAGAAACAGCGGTTTTTCTTTGCGGGTCATAATCAATCGTAAATTTTTCAACGGGAGATTGACGCAAGAATGTACTTACGGTTGCGACATAATTTCCCGGTCCGACCAACCTGTCTAACTGTTTTGAAACTTTTTGCTGCATATACTTATCATTTTCTTCAAGTCTTTCAAGCATTTCATCTTCAGCGTCCATTATGCTATGATAAGTATTACCGTTTGTATCGGTTATTGCTATGTTTTCAGCTTTCAAACCCGTAACGCTGCCGAGTAACAAGTTGGAAATCGCTTTAACTTTTGATTGATCAAGCTTTTCCCCGACAGGCATAACAAGTTGAACTGTAGCCGTTTGAGGTTTTTGCTCATCAAACATTGAATTGTTTTCGGGGATTGAAATAAATACCGTAGCACTTTGAATGGGCGGAATTTGTTTGATAAGTCTTGATAATTCACCGTTCATAGCTCTTGCAAGACGAATTCTTTTATCTTCTTTGGTTGAAGTAAAATCACCCTTATCAAAAATTTCCAACCCTACGTTTTGGTCGACAAGACCGCTTTGAACAATTGCAATAATTGCTTTATCTCTATCGTTAACCGTACATTTTGCCGTTAAATTCGAACAATTTTTAGCATTCAAGAACAATTTGGATTTTGTACCGTCTAAAGATCTTTCTGCAACAATCCCTTGTTTTGCAAGCATTGCCTGAATTTCCAGAGCTTTACCGATATTATCCGTTGTTAAAAGTTCAACATTTGATTTTAAAGGTTCAGAACCTACGCTTTTAACTTCTCCCTTACTGCCTGCCGAGCTGACCGCAATAATTATTGTCATTATTATTATGGCTACAATCAGTATAGCCCCGCCGATTATGCCGTAAAATAAAGGCTTGTTTTCCGTAATTTTGCTAAAATCCATCTTTGTCCCACAGTCTGATTTTTATTTTTACTATAATATTGCAATCGAATTATATGTTGATTTGCATTACTCTATCGTAGGCATTTATAACTTTACCTACCATTTGAGTTGCAATATTGACACTAATTTCTGTTTTTGACATCGCAACCATAACGTCGTGAATATCAACATTTTTATTTCCCTGCATAACATCTTTTAATAAATCATCAGGAGCATTCAAATCCTGATTAAAATTTTCCACAAGTCCGGAAAATACCTGTTTAAAATCTTGCGTTTCGGGCTTTTCAACTCTGTCCATACGAATGCTGGGCATATTAAAGCCTGATGCAAACTTTGTATGTTGTATTCTTCCTGCTAAATCATAATTCGGGAAATAACCTGTCATAATTCTACTGCCTTTCTACTCTATAATACTTTATTTTACCCCGATAGTTCAACTTTTATTTTAAAAATCAACCATACGGAGGATAATTCTTTGTTTATGGCATGTTTTTCTTAATGATTTATTTACAAAAAGCAACAATTAAAGAAATTCTCTTGCATTAAACATTAAAAATGTTCTATTATGAAATCTCTAAGGAGTAAAAAATTATGCAAGTACAAAAAATCAGCTCACCCGCATTTGAGGGAAGAATCAGAATTATAAAAGACCCTGAAAAGTTTGCCAAACAATTTAATGAGGCTTATCAAAATTTACCGCCCGAAGCAAAGGTTGTTTCAGGCTCTACTAACCTGACTTTATCTATGAGCACGGGAACAGCCGTACCGCTTGCAAATACAGCCGCACTCGGTTCATCTGTGGCCGGCGCAGGGCTCAGTGCACACGCCATCGGAGCTGATTCATTCGGAATTGCTCCGTTTGCAGCCGAAAAAGTTCTTGCAACAACATCCCCGTCCGCTGCTCAATCAGCAGAAGAATATCCGATACTTTCAGGCGGGATTTTCTCTGCCGCAGGCGGATGGCTTGCAAAACATTTCAGATTCGGGAACCCGCACCATACTAAAAAAATCCCCTCATAAATTATACGGTTTCTTCAAGCTCTTTTCTGATATCGTCAACAGAAACTCTTACAATGGGGGAATTTTCATCTTTTTGTAAGACACAATGTTTTATGCCCGATTGAACGATAAATCTTTTGCAAAGGATACAAATTATATTATGTCCCCAGATATAAATGGTGGCATCTTTGCATCTGTCTTGTCCTGCTTGAATGATAGCGTTTTGCTCCGCATGAATTGCTCTACAGGTTTCGTATTTTGTGCCTGATGGGATATTATGTTCAATTCGGTAGCAGGTGCCACGCTCTGCACAAGACTCAACCTTTGATGGCGTTCCGTTGTAGCCCGTTGCTTTGATTTTTTTATCTTCTCCGACAATTACCGCACCAACCTGCGCTCTTATGCAATTTGAGCGGGTTGCACAAGTTTTTGCCATATCAAGAAAATATTCATCCCACGGTTTTATTTGCCTCATTTTTATATCCTTTTATTAATATCTTTTATTTCTGATTTTGGTAAATATCATTGCAATACCGTATTTGTCGGCATATTTCAAAAGAGAAGAAGATTTTTTGCCATCTCCTGATTCGATGATAAGTCCTATTCTGCCTTGAATTGCGGCATTTATAACTTCTTTTGTTTCTATTGCGCTGTCAAGAACAAGAACTCCGTCTTTTGAATTTTCGCACGCAAAATCAACGGCATCTTCAACCGCTTCAACCATATTTGATTTGCCCGAAACTATTGCCCTTGCGCATAAATCCTTTGCAACTACGGCGCAGCAGCTTTTTAAATATTTAGAAATTTTCCAAGCAAAAATCCCGTCTTCAAGCTGTTCTTGAGATGGTTTTGCCTGAGTAACGATTTTGAAATTTTCTTTTGTAAGTTTGCTTTTATCCTGTTCCTGAACCAAAATCCCGAACGGCGTTACTTTAATATCTTTTTCCTCAAAACCCTGCAATTCATGCAGCGGACTTTTTACAAGGACCATATTTATATCGGTATCAAGCAAGTACGAGAAAGCTTCTTTTGAAAACTCGCACGAAATGATATTTTTTATTCTCAAAGATACGCATTTTTTTGCGGCTTCCAATGAAACAGTTTTTGAAAAGCCTAATGTTGCACCCATAACGGCAATCGGATTACTTTCTATTACTTTTTCAAATGCGTTTTCCGGATTATCCGCAAGCGCAACGGCGCATATACTTCCCTCAAGAGTTAAAACAGCCGCATTTACATCAAAAAATTCACCCAGAACTCTGATATTTTCTGACAAATTTATATAATCAATGTAGCCTAAATCTTTATTTCTGCTTAAAATTTCATATTCGATACCGCTTTCGATTTTAGCGATACCTGCTTTCTGGTGTTCGTTTGCACCGTATAACAATTCCTTAACTTCACTGATTTCCGAAATATCCATACATCCCTCACTATCTTTTAAGATACTAGCACGAATATTTTTAGCGTTCAACAAGGGGCATGATTTTTAAAATTCTTGCAAAAATAACATGTCTTTTATATAATTATTTTGGATTGAAAGGGTTAAAGAGGTTAAAATGACTGACAAAATTAGCGATAATGTGGGGAAAAAGATAGTTGAAGCTTTGAAAATGCAAAGTGCAGGGAACGTATCAAGTCCCGTAAAATCGACACAAAGCAATGATATTAAAATTTCAAACGTAAAAGAAGATGAAGTTTCAACCCCAGAAGATATTAATGACTCTCTTGAAACGGAACAAAAAACCGTTGAACCCGAGGTACAGGCTCCTGTACGGGACATACCGTCATTTAGCACTTCAGACATTGATACCGCTTTTCAAAACAGCTTAAATAATAATTTATCGGCGGATAATTTTATGACGGTTCAAACAGATGTTGAATATCCGCACAATGTTGTAATTTTGAACCATCTTATTTCAAAGCTTCCCGCAGGCGTAACCAAACAAACAGGCGCCGTTATTATAAGACAAACAATGGAAGCTCTCGGCATTCCGATGAAATCCGTATTGCAAGAAGCAAGACAGGTTCAGGAAGTGCTTTCAAATAAAGCAAAAGAATGCCAAAGAAATATTCTTGATTATAAAAAACAAATCGCCGAACTCGAAACAAAATCACAACAGTATCAAAGACAATCTGTTGTTATGAACGATACCATAAATTTATTCCTCAGCACTGGATTTTAATTAGTGATTACCATAAGAGAATAAATCCTGAATTTCTCCTCTAATCATTTCATCTACGGATTTCAATTCGGTATCAATTTCTTGCAGTCTTGTTTGAATTTCTTCTTTCTGCAAGCTCAATGATTCTTCCATTAATTTTAACTTGTATTGTCTTTCTTGCAAACGTTTTGCAATGATAGAATCCGATTCATAATCGGTACCGACTTGCATTAATTCGTTGGTAGATTTACCTGCAGTCGCAATTGCTTTTGTGATAAGAAGCAATTGGAATTGCAAATTAGACCTCTCCATTCGGAGCTGACGTCTTTGAATTGTTGCAATCAGTAAACCCATTTTGAACTACCTTCTTTGATCTAAGTTGGAACCTTTTAAGAAACTGTGATCGCTGTTTTCGGCTATCAACTGCTCCATCTTTTGAAGCTGGTGTCTGTGATAATTTAGCCTGTATTGAGCCATTTTCAATTTCTTTTTTACTGTCAGAAAATCTTTTATACTTTCAACTACCGATTCGGATAAAGTCTTTATGGGATTTGTCCTTATTATGTAGTTTTTTGTGTATAACAGAAAGTCTAAAAGTCTTCTGAAATATAGTTCTAAAGATTCTTGAATCATGTTATTCCTTGCACTTTAGACCTACATGTATTAAAAAACATCTTTTATTGAATTATTGCTATTTTATAAATTCTTTATTAATATTTCTTAACATGTAGAATCCATGGGTTACTGTTTATTACCTGATAGTATACGGATTATATTAAATAAATCTTTAAAAATTAATATATTCGGTATAAATTTTGTAACATTTTTAAACGGAGAAAATAAAAGAAATCAAATTTAATCAACCGAGAAGATTTCTCTGATGTCATCCATTGTAAGAGATTTCGTAATATTTCTGTCAACGGATATTACGCTGTCTACAAGATCTCTTTTTACACCTTTAAGCTTTTGGATTTTTTCTTCAACCGTATTTTTTGTAATCAATCTGTATACAAATACTTTTTTGGTTTGACCGATACGGTAAGCTCTGTCTGTTGCCTGATCTTCAACCGCAGGGTTCCACCAAGGGTCATAGTGGATTACATAATCCGCACCCGTTAAGTTCAAGCCCGTTCCGCCCGCTTTTAAACTGATTAAGAATATCGGAATCGTAGGATCGTTATTGAATCTGTCGACTGCTTCTTTTCTGTTTTTGGTTTTACCTGTCAGGTATTCATACTTCATTCCTGTTTTGTCTAACCAAAGCTTAATAATATCAAGCATATTTACAAACTGGCTGAACAAAAGTATTCTGTGCCCTTCAGACGTGATTTCTTCAAGCATTGTTTTAAGTTTTTCAAACTTGCCGGAAGTATTAACATGTTTAACGTTATCTTTGTCATACAATCTCGGGTGGCAGCATATCTGACGCATTCTAAGAAGTGCCGAGAAGATAGACATTCTGCTTTTTTCAAGTCCGTTTTGCTCGATAGATTTGAACAATTCTTCTTTTGTAGAATCAAGTACCTGCAAATAGAAGTCTTTTTGTTCATCTGTCATTTCGCAGTATGCTACGTTTTCAACCTTGTCGGGCAAATCTTTTGCAACATCACGTTTCATACGTCTTAAAATGAACGGATAAATCTGCAACTTTAATCTCTTTTCAACAACCTTATCATGCCTGTCCATAATCGGATCTACGTAATGAGTATTAAATTCGCCCATCGAGAACAAAAATCCGGGCATCAAAAAGTCAAATACAGACCACAATTCTTCAAGTTTATTTTCAATCGGAGTACCCGAAAGCGCAAGTTTGTGCATTCCGTGGAGCTTTTTAACCGCTTGTGCCGTTTGAGATGTGGCATTTTTAATATTCTGTGATTCATCAAGAATGATATAGCGGAAATTTATATCTTTCAATTTTTCTATATCACGGCGCACAAGAGCATAACTTGTAATCACAACATCATAATCGGGAATTTTTTTGAAAAACTGTTTTCTTTCACCGCCCTGCAATTTTAAACATGTTAACGTCGGTGCAAACTTTTGAATTTCGTTTTCCCAGTTAAATACAACGGTCGTCGGCGCTATAACTAATGTCGGGCAAGGTCCGTCAACCTCTTTTGCCTTTTGAATTGCCGTCAAAGCCTGCAAGGTTTTACCTAAGCCCATATCATCAGCCAAAATTCCATTCAAGCCGTATTTATACATAAACCATAACCATCCGAAACCTTTGAGCTGATACTCACGAAATTCTGCCTTGATACCAAGCGGTAAAGATGTACTTTCGGCTGTAGAGAATGTCGACATCTGATCCCAAAATGCTTCAAACCTTTCGCTCAAATGTAATTCAATTCCAAGGTTTTTCAATTCGTTGATTAAACCCGCCCTGAATGTTTTTACGGTGAAAGTATTGTTATCGTTTCTGTATACATCAAATGAATTAAAAGTTCTCATCATTGCGTAAATATTTTGAACCGGGAATTCAACAAACCCCAGACTTCTTATTCTTGAATACTTTTCATCCTTTTGAGCGGTATCGTAAATCTCATTAAAATCAATAACTTCTTCCCCAACCTGACCGTAAATATCAACATCAAAACTGTCAGGCTGCTCATCTGAGAAATCAATCTTTGCACACAATCTGAACGGATCATCAAGAATTTTGAAAAATGACATATCGTCTTTTTCTTCAAATTTCCAACCATCGCCTGCCTGCTTAATATAATAATTATAAAAGTCTATGGCATTTTCTTTTTCCAATGCAAGGTTGTTTGTCTGCATAGGTACGAATTTGCAGGCTAAAAGCATCGCATAAGCTTCATTTTCATGCTTGATATTTCTTTTTACCCAGTAAATGACATCTTCATCAGGCTTTTTAACCGTGATATAAGGCTGCTTTTCTGCTGCGAGCTTTGAATAAGGAACTCTTACCCCGTCATATTCAAAATTCAATTCCGCTTTCAAACTCTGGTCATAATCAATTCCTAATGTTACAACGTTTAGCGGCGGTCTTTCTTCAAGCATCAATTTGGATATCTTATCTTCCACCACAACATCCATAACCTTGCGGAGCTTTGGTAAATCTTCATATATAAATTTGCCGCATTCGGCATCTTTCAAATCCGTGAAAGATTCTTTTGTAATAGCCTGCGGGAGCGCCTGAATTGCAACATTTGTCGGGAATATTACGTTTTTATATCTTCCCCATTTCAAATGTCTTGAAAAATATCTTACTTCTTCAAACGGATATACATCATCCGAATCGGGTCTGTGCCATTCTAAAGACAAAAGCAATGTCCCGGGAGTTTGAGATGCGTTTACATATAAAACCAGTTTCCATTCTTCGTCTGTGAATTTTAATCTTTCTTTTGTTCTTTCATCAAGAACCTCATCAGCCTTTGCAAGGAGCGGGAACACCGGCCCGAACTTTGTTATAGGAATATCATACCAACCCGCTTTTTTATCCTGTCTTGAAATCTGGAGTAATTCTTTGAAAATCATAAATTCGACTTTTTGAGAATCGTTTAATTCAAAATTCTTATCCTGCTTTTGAGCCTCAAAAACAGCTCTGAATAACGGTTCAATCTGTCTTATGATTTTTCCAGTATCTCTTGAACGAACAAGAACCGAAAAGAAATTCGCTTTTCTTTTGGAATTAAAATGAAAAATATAATTTCCTTGAGGTTCGTGAGTCAATTCGGTATCTTCATCGGGAAATTCAAATTCCGTTCCGAATTTTGTATGCAGCCAATTTTCATAAGCATGTTCTTCAATCGCTCTCAAACCGACAGCAACGGCATGTTTACACCATTCTTCTTTTAACGGGCAATTACAACGAGCTTCAACTTTGTTCTTTTTAAAAATTAAATCCGTGTTGTAATGATCCTGAAAATTTCCTTTGACTTTCGCCATATAGAAGTTTTTTTCGGGATAATTATCAAATACCATATCTTTTATATGGTATTCATAACCTCTACGCCAACTACCCGGAGTAGAATTATCTTTTATATATTTGAAATTAAAATTCGTTGTACTCATCTATTTAGAGTATTACCACTTTCCTGCCAAGGGGTTGCAACTGCTCTATACGGATTAACAATCCATAATATCTTCACCCTCTGATATTATTATACGAATAAAATTAAAAAACGCAATAGGTATTATTTCAAAATTCAAAATAATACTTTATTTACTAATTTTTCCTTATTTACAGTACATCTAAGATTTTACTCAAATCTTTCTCATTTATTATTATATTAGCATGTTCTTTTAAAACAGGCTTTGCGCAAAACGCAACACGTTTATTTGAATATTTAAACATACTCAAATCATTTGCGCCGTCGCCGACCGCAAGCGTGTTTTCAGGAGTAACATCAAGTAGCTTTTGGAGTCTTATAAGCATTTCGCCTTTGCTATCGTTAAACATCATCTCCCCGCCGACTTCACCTGTTAAAACACCGTCTTTTGAATGCAGGATATTGGCAAATTCGGAATCCAGCCCTAACTTTTGCGCAAATAATTTTGTAGCATTCCTAAATCCGCCAGAGAAACAAACGACCTTATAGCCTCGGTCTTTTAAGCCTGCTACAACTTCTTTTGCACCGTTCATAACAGGAAGCTGCGCACAGATTTTGTTTACCATATCCACACTCAAGCCCTTTAAAAGCGAAACTCTATACGTCAGACTTTCAAAAAAATCCAGTTCGCCCCCCATAGCTCTATCAGTTATCTCTTTGACCTTTTGTTCAATTCCTGTTGTTCGGGCAAAAAACTCCAGAGTTTCCCCGTCCATAAGTGTCGAATCAAAATCAAATACCGCAAGTTTGTTTGTCATTTTGTACCCTTATTTTCTAAGGTGCGTTAGCAAACGCACACCCTACGTATATTCTTAGTGCCCTAGTGTCTTAGTATCCTGGTATCTTTATCACTATACCGTCAAATTTATGTATTTCGGATTGTGAACGCCGTCTATTTTTGAAATAGCATTCAAAGTCTTTTCATCAACCGAAGAATCAATATTTATAAGCATTATTGATTCTGTTTCATGTCTGTCATTTTTTTGAACAACGTTCATTGATCCGATATTGATGTTATTTTCGCCTATAACTTTTGCAACCTGTGCAATCATAGACGGTTTGTTGGTATGTGGAACAAATAGTAAATGTTTTTCGGGCCTTATACTTGTTTCGTATTCATTGATTTTAACGATTCTGGGGATATCTTTTGTAATCAATGCCCCGCCTACAACCGTATCGCCTTTGTCTGTTACCAGTTTAACCGTTATTTTACCCGCAAAATTACCGTTTGTTTTAGAGCGGGTAGAAACAATATCAATTCCCCGATTCTTTGCAATAACCGGAGCATTGACATAATTTACACCCTCAAGCATTGATGATAAAACACCTTTCAAAACAGCAACTTCAAGAGGTTGTATATCCAAATCCGCCAAATCACCATCAGCCGTAATTTCTATAGTTTTAATTACGCCGTTTGAAATTTGAACCACAAGTTCGCCCGTATTTTCGGCAATTTGCATATAGTCTTTTACGGGTTCTAACTTATCGGGTCTTAATGATGGTATATTAACGGCAGATGATGCCGAACCGCCCGACAGTACGGATTTTATCTGTTCTGCAACATCAATTGCAACATTCATCTGCGCTTCAGTTGTACTTGCACCAAGATGCGGAGTCAAAACAATATTGCCCGAGCATTGCAACAGCGGACAATTTGCGACGTCTTTTTCGTTTTCGTAAACATCAACCGCAGCTCCCGCAACATATTCTGAATTAATCGCATCTTTTAAATCATTTTCATTGATAATCCCGCCTCTTGCGCAGTTTATAAGTCTTACGCCTTTTTTCATTTTAACGATATTATCTTTATTTATCATATTAATAGTGTCTTTTGTTTTGGGGACATGAACCGTAATAAAATCACATCTGCCCCAGAAATTATCAAGGTTATCAATATATTCGCCGCCGAATTTTTCAACAACTTCACGTGAAGTAAACGGATCATAAATAAGAATTTTCATACCCAAAGCTTTTGCGACTTCTCCGACATGATGCCCGATTTTACCGAATCCGATTATACCCAAAGTCTTTTTGAATAATTCAACACCCGTAAATTTACTTCTTTCCCATTTGCCCTCACGGACGGATAATGCGGCAGGAACAATGTTTCTTGCCATTGCAAGCATCAGGGCAATTGTATGTTCTGATGCTGCCATAGTGTTACCGTCAGGGGAATTTACAACAATTATCCCTCTTTGAGTAGCTGCGTTAAGATCAATATTATCAACCCCGACACCTGCTCTGCCGATAATTTTTAAATTCTTCCCCGCTTCAATAATTTTAGAAGTAACTTTCGTCTGACTTCTGACCATCAAAGCATCATATTGAGGGATAATTTTTATAAGTTCCTCCTCGCTCATCGTGGGAAGAACATCTACATCTGCAACAGGTTCAATAATTTTCCCCGCCGCCTCGTTAATCTTGTCCGTAATTAATACTTTCATATTTACTCCTTTTTATATTTATTTAATTCAAATCTTTTGTTCTAAAAAGATTGTACCCTTCATAATGATAGCTTGAGTCAATTCCTTTCATATAAACTTCTCTGTCATTAATGTCAGGAGTCAATGCGTTTTTTAACAAAACTTTTATTTCAACGTCTTTTATCGGACTCCGCTCCATTGCAAGAAGATAATCATTTTTATCGACCTTGCTCCAATCAACAACTTTGCCTAACTCTTTTTTTAGTATTAAATCAAGCCAGATACGTGTACATCTTCCGTTTCCTTCTCTAAAAGGGTGCGCAACATTCATTTCAACATATTTTTCTATGATTTCATCGAAATTTGACTGAGGCATCTGATCTATAGATTTTAGAGCGGATTTTAAATACATCACCGGAGCAAAACGAAAATTCCCTTTAGCAATATTTACCGTTCGAATTTGTCCTGCAAAAGAATATATTTCATCAAAAAGATAATGGTGAATTTTAGAAAGCGAGTCAAAACCTCCGGCGTTCAAACTATCCAAAAAGCCGTTTTCAAACATCTCTTTTGCTTTTTTCTTGCTGATTTTTTCTTCGACCCTTGCAAGTTCAGCAGATTCAGTAATACCGAGCTTGTTTTCTAAAACCATATCTTCCTCTCTTGTTGATCAGCTTATGCCAATTCTTTAATTGCAGTTGAAACGCCTTTGCCTAATTCGAATTTATATCCGAGTTTGTACAAAGTTGCTTCTAATGCACCGACTGCCGTTATTATATCTCTGTCGCAGACAAAACCCAAAGTTCCCATTCTGAAAATTTTGTCTTTGAGTTTGTTTTGACCGTTTGCAATAACTATGTCAAAATCTTCTTTCATGATTTTTCGGATATCGGGAACGGAAATTCCATCGGGCGGAAGAACTGAGGTGATTGAATGGCTTGCTTTATTATCATCTTTTACGACAAGTTCCAACCCGATAGATTGCAAAGCATGGCGCAAAGCCATTGCGTGTTTTTTATGTCTTGCATTCATATTTTCAATGCCGTCTTGTTTAATCATCTCAAGCGCAACATTCAGTCCTGCAAAGAGGTTGACTGCGGGGGTATAAGGCGTTGAATTTGCTCTTGTAGACTTTCTGTATGCGTCCCAATCAAAATAGAATGACGGGTGTTTACATTTTTCATGAAGCTCCCATGCTCTGTCATTTGCAACAAGAAAAGACAATCCCGGCGGAATCATGAACCCTTTTTGAGAACCCGAAACCAAAACATCTATTCCCCATGCATCAGGCTTACATTCCATTGCACAGACTGAAGTTACACCGTCAACAACGGAAATTGCGCCGTGCTCTCTGATTATTTTACATAATGTTTTAACATCATTTGCTGCGCCCGTTGAAGTTTCGCTGTGTGTTAACGTTACGATTTTAATCTCTTTATTAACATCTTGCGCAAGGCGGGCTCTTAAAACTTCAGGATCAATAACTTCCCCTGTATCTACTTCAATTTTTTCAACTACAGCACCGCATGAAGATGCAATCTTTGCCCAACGATTGCCAAAGTTGCCTAAAACCAAGCATAAAACATGGTCGCCCTCATTTATGAGGTTTTCCAATGCTGCGCACATTGCGCCCGTACCTGATGCCGTATATACAAATACATCATTTTTCGTTTGGAATACATATTTTAAATTTGCATAAACATTTTCCAAAATCTTAGAAAATTCGCTGCTTCTGTGCCCTATAGGATGTTTTGCAATTTCTAACAATACACTTTCCGGAACCGGAGTAGGTCCCGGAATCATTAAAAACGATTTATCTCTCATTTATTAATACCCCACTTTCAACATAATACAAAGCAATTTTATCATAGTGTGCTATGATTATCAATGGAATTTATATTTTTATTACTTGCTAAAACCCGATATTTATTGTAAAATTTCTTAAAAAGGAGAGCAAAATGGATCAAGAAACATATATGAAAATAATGGGATATGTCCCTACGGTAATTGAAGCATCTTCAAGAGGCGAACGCTCTTTTGATATCTTTTCAAGATTGTTAAGAGAAAGAATTATATTCCTTGGAACGGAAATTGATGATGACGTTGCAAATTCTATAATTGCTCAACTTTTACTCTTAGATAGCGAAAATCCCGATAAAGATATCATGTTATATATTAATAGCCCCGGAGGTGTAATAACTTCAGGTATGGCAATATATGATACAATGAACCTTATAAAAGCCGATGTAGCAACTATTTGTTTAGGGGAAGCAGCATCAATGGGAGCATTTTTATTATGTTCGGGCGCTAAAGGCAAAAGAATGTCTTTACCGAGTTCAAGAATAATGATTCACCAACCGTTAGGCGGCGCTAAAGGTCAGGCAACCGATATCGAACTTGAAGCTAAAGAAATTTTAAGAATGAAAGAAATGTTAATTAATATAATTGCCCAAAATTCAGGACAAGATATTGAAAAAGTTAAAGAAGATTGTGAAAGAGATCACTACCTGTCCGCATTTGAAGCTAAAGAATACGGACTTATCGATAAGGTTATAGAAAAATCTCATAACAAATAAAAAAATATTAAACTTAACATAACTTAATAAAAGGCTAAAAACATGCAATTACTTGATATTGCATGTTTTTATATATATGTAGGTTAAAAAATTTAGGTTAGTTTAAAAATTTAAAAAAGGTAGGGTAGGACAATGGGTTTTCTAATGTGTACCGCAAGAGTTCATGACCTGATACGTCAGAAATCTGATGTACAGTACAAACTCTTAAAGATTTCAAAAAAACTTAGAGATTTGCAACAATATGCCTCAATGGTCGGAAACGGACAAATCTCTATCGGAGATTTACTGGCATCTCCGGGATCAACAATGAGCAGGTCAATGGCATATATGGGTTATGCTCATAACACGGCAATGCAATATATGCAGGCTAATGCTCCTGCTATGCAGATGATGTATCAACAGCAAATGGGCGGGGTTCAAAATCCTCAACAAGCTCAAATGATGCAAAATTATATTATGCGCCAGCTTTATATTCAAGGCAGAGAAATGGCAGCTCAACAGGAAACAAAGAACCTGAAAGTCGAAGAAGAAAAACTTGAAGATGAAAAAGAAAAATTAACAACACTTCAAGAGGAAATCGCTCAGGAATTGAAAGCTGCAAGGGAAGCCAGAGATCAGGATATAAAAGATATGGCTCCTAAATATACGGCGCAAGCTTAAAGATTTTAAAGCAAATTATTTAACTTTACCCTATAAATATAAAAACTAACCCTACAAAAGGGACTTGATACAATATCAAGTCCTTTTTTCATGTGTATCTTTTTTGTTATTTTTTATTTATAATTGCAATTATGGAATTTGCAAATATTGCTATAGGAACAGACATAGAAAAAACGGAAAGATTTAAACGATATTCAAGCAAAGATTCGGATATGCTTGATAAAATTTTCACTCCGAAAGAATTGGAATATTGCTTTTCAAAATCTAAATATTATCTCAATTTATGCGGCAGGTATTGTGCAAAAGAGGCTGTTGTAAAAGCATTGAGCGAACTTGGGATAAAAGATATTTATTATAGCGACATTGAAACTTTAAATGAACCTGACGGCAAACCTGTTTGCAAAATAAAAAAATATCCGAATATAAAAATTAAAATAAGCATTTCACATTGTTCTGACTATGCAACGGCAAATGTTTTTTGTGTTAAAGAATAAAGATAAATTGCCCCTTTTGCATAATTGTAATATAATTATGTGAAGTATGACAGAAAATATTGAAAAAGATTTTGAGATAAAGAATTATACAACTTTTAAAATCGGAGGAAAAATTGACGAGGTATTTTTCCCATCAACCGTTGATGAATTTGTGCATTTGCTGCAAAAATACCCGAATATCCCGGTATTGGGCAATTTGTCAGATACTCTGGTTTCGACTTTCGGATATGGCGGAGCAGTAATTTTAACCTCAAAAATGAATAATATCACCATTGACGGGACAAATGTCAGCGCAGAATGCGGAGTCAAAGGTCCAAAATTAGCACAAGAAGTATGCAAATCAGGATTGTCGGGTTTAGAATTTATGATAGGTTTTCCCGGAAGTATCGGCGGGGAAGTTTATATGAACGCCTCGGCAAACGGTCAATGTATAAGCGACAATTTGATTTCGGTTCAATGTTATTCAAGGGAAATGGGGCTTATCACATTAAAAAAAGAACAAATGGGTTTTGAATACAGAAGTTCAAGATGCGAAAAAGATAATTTGATAGTATTAAAAGCTGATTTTGAACTGACAAAGAAAAATGTTGACGACATCAAATCACAAATGGAACAGAATTTAGAGTTCCGCAAAAAGCACCAACCCTCGCTTGCCCTGCCTAATTGCGGGAGCATATTTAAAAATCCTCCATGCAACCCTGCAGGGAAACTTTTAGAAAGCGTAGGAGCAAAAGAAATTTTAGAAGGCGGCGCAAGAGTTTGGCGCAATCATTCAAACTTTATAGTCAATGTCGGCGGCGCAACTTCAACAGACGTTTTAAGACTGATGTCTGAAATGCAATTAAGAGTAAGAGAAATGTATAATATAAATCTTGAGCCCGAAATAAAATATCTCGGGAATAAAAGTAGAGAGGAAATGAAATTATGGCAAAAATTGACCAAAAAATAGATTTAAATGCAAAAATAGCAGTCCTTTGCGGAGGAATGTCATCTGAAGCGGCAGTATCAAGACGCTCAGGCAAAAATTGTTTAGGCGCTTTGCAAAGACTCGGGTATAAAAATTCCGAACTTGTCGAAGTTGATAAAAATATCGCTCAAAAATTACAAGAGGGCAAATACGATTATGCATACAATGCACTTCACGGCAAATACGGAGAGGACGGCTGCATTCAGGGGATACTTGAGATTCTTCAAATCCCTTACACAGGCTGCGGGGTTATGAGTTCCGCTATTTGTATGAACAAAGAATATACAAAAAGGATTCTTTCAACATGCCCTGATATTCCGATGGCAAAATCGGCTTTTGTAAGAAAAGGCGAAAACCTTGAAGAAAAAACCAAACACCTGAAGTTCCCCGTAATTACAAAGCCTGTTTGCGAAGGTTCAAGTTTCGGAATGACAAAAGTAAACAAAAGAGAAGATTTAAAAGCCGCTTACGAAGAAGCCGTCAAATATAATGACGATGTTTTGATAGAAGAATTTATCGACGGATTTTTTGTAACAGTCGGCGTACTTGAAAAAGACGGCAAAAACTTTGCAACTGAAATTCTTGAAATTCGTCCGAAAAACGAATGGTACGACTACGAAGCAAAATATACGGCAGGAATGTCGGAATTTATCGTACCCGCAAGATTAAGCAAAGAATTAACGCAAAAAGTTAAAGAAATTTCTGTTAAAGCTCACGAAACGGCAGGATGCAGAGGCGTTTCAAGAGTAGACCTTATGATAGGCAATGACGGAATCCCTTATGTTATCGAGATTAACACATCTCCGGGGATGACAGATACAAGTGATTTGCCTGCTCAATGCAAAGTTATGGATATAAGCTACGATGAACTTGTTCAAATTATTTTAAACGGTGCGGGATTAAATAAATAATGACCGAAAACGAAAACGAAAAACCGAATAATGAGAATTTATCTTATTCGCAGGAAATGAAAAAAGCCAAGGAAGAAGGTCGGCATTCTGTTTATATCAGGCAGAAAGAAAGACAAATCCGAAAACAGGCAAAAAGATTAAATCGCTTCAAAGCATTTTTGCGAATGGTGTTGTTTTTTGTGCTCATTTTTTCGATATACTGCTTTGTTAATCTCAAAGGCTGGTATTTAAGATCAGATGCATTTACATCTCCCGACATTCAAACGGTTGAAATAATAAATAACAAAATTGTTCCGACTTCCGTTATTTATAACAGCTTAAAGGAGATAAAAGTTCAGCATATTCCGATTTTTATGATGTCAGTTCGACCGATAAAAAAAGAATTATACAAAATTCCGGTTATAAAAACGCTTTATGTAAGAAGATTCGGTTTTCCTCCGAGAATTAAAATAATCGTGCGGGAAAGAATACCTATGGCTATAATTAAAACCGACCTGAAACAACGACCGGCAGCCTTTATTACAACGGATAAAATAATGGTAACAAGCAAGGATTATATGCATCTGGCTGATACAAATTCGACCTTGTGTATACTTGTAAAAAGTTCCGATATCAAAAAAGATTGGAATGTTGACAGGGTTTTATTTATAGAAAAGATAGCCAAAGCTGTTGAAACATATTCAAAAGAAAAAGTCAGCTACGTTGATATGAGAAATCCTCTTGACGTTTACGTAAAAATTAAAACAACAAGCGTAAGGCTCGGGGTTTTGGACAGCTCGGTATTTGACAGAATAAAGAGAATTTATACAATTTTGCCGCAAATCCATGAAGTTCACGAAAAAATCAAATACATTGATTTGAGCTGGGATAATGTAAATTATTTAAAATTACAACAAAAAGATAATAACAAAAAACCTGCTCCCGCACCGAAGAAAGATTAAAACAACAATGACTTTTGCTAAAAAATATTCCGATATAAAGAATTTGGTATCGCCTGAAATCGGCATTATCGAAAAACATATTTCAAAAATGATAAACCTTTCAGAACCGTTGAATGGTAAAATTTTGTTGTTTTTAAATTCGCACGCCAAAAGAATAAGGCTTGTTTTGCCTGTTTTATTTATTAAAGCACTAGGGAAAGATTTAACCGAAAAACAAGTTTCGGCATTAAGCGCAGTAGAGATAGTTCATAACGCCTCGTTAATTCATGACGATATTATTGATGAAAGCAAAACACGACGGGGACTGGAAACTGTTTCCGAAACTTTCGGGAATAAAATCGGCGTAATTGCGGGGGATTACCTTTTATCGCTTGCGATGAACATTCTTGTGAAATTAAATAACAATGAACTACTGGAAAGTTTTTCAAAAACTTTAAGCAAAATGTGCACGGGCGAAATCACTCAAAACTTTAACCGCTTTAAAATCGGCACAATAGAGCAATATATCGAAAAGACAAAAGATAAAACGGCATACCTTTTTGAAACAGCCGTACTTGCGCCGATTGTGTTTGACAAAACCATTGATGAAAACACCAAAGACAACGCAAAGAGTTTCGCCCTGAATACGGGAATCGCTTTTCAAATACGAGATGATTTGAACAATTTAAAAGAAAATGAAACCGACAAACCGACACGAAACGACCTTAACGACGGGATTTATAATGCGCCCGTGATTTTTGCGCAAAGCGTTGAGAATTATTCCGACGGTATTGAAAAAACAGAGAATTTGTTGAATAATTATATAGATAAAGCGCAGAGTTATCTGGATATTTTGCCCGATAACGATTATAAAAGCGCATTAAACAAATTCTTGGAGCTTTTAAAAGATGAGTAGAGTTTTAGATAAAATTAAAGAATACAAACAGAAGTATGATAAATGGGAAAAGACGGGCTGGGGCGAAACAATAAGTACAATTGTTTTTGTTCTCGTTATGGTAATTATAATAAGATTTTTTATAGCAGAAATTCGCTGGATACCGTCAGGCTCAATGCATCCGACATTAGTTGAAGGCGACAGAATTGTTGTTGAAAGATTTTCAAGATTTTTCTCGGGTCCTAAAAGAGGGGATATTATGGTTTTGTATCCGCCGTCTACACAATTGTCAAGAGCTCCTATACCATTGCTTGAGCGCTTAACAGGCATTATGTGCAAAGATATTGCATACATTAAACGTGTTGTCGGACTTCCCGGTGAAACAATAGAAATTAAGTTTGATGATGACGGTGCGGCTTATGTTTATATAAACGGCAAAAAATATAAAGAAAAATATATTCAAAGCGCCTATGAATACCCGCTTTGCCCTGATAAAAAAATGGAATCATTCTTCAAATATGACGATAGAGTAATGAAATGCGGACCGTTTAAATTAGGTAAAGACGAATACTTTATGATGGGCGACAACCGTGGCAATTCGCAAGACAGCCGTTACTGGGGAACTCTGAAAAGAGATCGTTTTGTCGGGCGTGCGGTATTTTTATTCTACCCGTTTGATCGTGTAAGAGTTTTGCACAGATTAAAAAATACGATATAAACTTTTTAGCTCAACAAATGATAATATTTCATATAATCCGCCATAATAGTTGAGCTCGTAGCATTTACTACGTTGGCTTTTATGGTTTGTTCGCTGTCTTGAGAAGTTTTATTATCCAGCTTAGACAAATCATCATTGTTCGGCTGCAATTGTTGAACCTGTTGTTCTTCCTGCGCCTGTTCAATCATATCTTGAACCTGATTAATTATCTGACTGTGCAATTTTACATCGCCTGCATAAGTTCCTGTTGACTGAATCCCTGCAGCATCAAAATCCTCTAATATGTTTTCCCAATCGTTGTAATTGGTAATAGAAGTTCCCTGCGCTTGTGCGGCAGCCTGAGCTTTTTTTAATTCGTCAATTGATGTAATACTTTCATCCATCACAATCTCTCCTTGGTATGTATCTTCATATATATAAAGGTTAAAAATTTTGCAAAATTTCAGAAACCTATTTTCTTTTAACATTTGTTAATATTATTTATACGGAAATTAACACGATTAGGCAAAAATAAGCTTGGCAAATGTTTGGCGCCATTTGCCGCACAAAAAAGTTCCAAAAAATTCAGATTAAAATTTACTAAAATTCGCTGCGATTTTCGTATTGCGGATTTAGTTGAAGTTCTTCAAGCAAAGTATCGATGCCGTATTGGTCGTAATTGTTGTTCTTGAACCACATTGCGTAACGCCGAAACGTGATATCTGCAGGGATAAAGCTTTGTCCTTGCTCACGCAGTTTGTATTTAGTAAGCGCAGTCGCTTTTCCTATTGAAATTCGGTTTGGGTGTAAAAGCAACCCCATAAATATTTTAATTTCTTCGTCAGTAAGACAAGTGCGATAGTCATTGACGCTAGCGTATTTATACTGTGGTAGTAGCTTTTGATAATCGTCAGTTCCGCCAAGCATGGCGTGCCAGCGATGTAAAGAGCCACGAGAAATTTTACCTATAACTTGGAATAGATGCGAGTTTGATGCGTTTTGTAAATTCACAAAATCATAATCAGCTTGGAGTTTGTTGTTTGTCTTTCGCCTAAACTCAAGCCATTTGTGGATTAAATCAAGCCTAGCAAGTGCGATTTGCTTTGACTTTTCCGGTGTGAATTTAATTGTATCAAGTGTTTCAGTCATATTAAAAATCCTTACTGACACATTCATCACTCTTGTCTCAGGGAAAGTCAAGTCCTGTATCGCAGTCTCAGAGATAATTCGACACATATCAGTTTGTGAGAGAAAATTAAATTGCACTAAATTGCACATTTTTGCACCGGGGGTAAATATAAATTGTGTTGGGCTTTTACCGAATTGCAATAGTGTCTTTTTAGAATTTAGTGCAATTTTGTGCAAAAAAAGGGACAAAAGTGCAAGAATTCGGACGTAAATCTCTATATACAAAAACAGCCTCTGTTAGGCTGTGTGTTTGAAATTTTTTATTTATTTCCCATTCAAAAGTCCCAGATAGGTATTAACAACTTTTAAAAATCCGGGATCACAAATCAATGGAGTTCCGGCATCAGACACAAGCGCCATTTTTTGACCGGACTCAAGAGTTTTTATAATTTGTTCAACTCTCTCTTTTTCATTGTACTTGTGATAAGAAAGGCATTTTGTTCTTATATCAAAATGATTAAGAAGTTTTTGAGTAACCCGTGAATCTTCGCATGCTATAATATCAACGGATTTTAAGACCTCAATCGCTCTTAATGTTATATCGCCCAAATTTCCGATTGGAGTCGGAACAATATAAAAATCGTATTCTTTCATAGAAATATTTTAGCATGAAATCATTTTTTGCTGACAAAATCATCTCTAAATAAATAATATTGGTGCATCAAACGACGCTCCCTACAAACTAAACACATTTTATTGGTGGACTAAATATTAAAAATTTTCCTTTTTAATTTTTCATAATGTTCTTTATCTCTATGAGCAAAAACAATAGCAGGATTACCTCCCGCAATTGATAATGGAGGGATATTACCATGCACAACGGCACCTGCTTGTATTATAGAACCCTCTCCTATATGGCTTCCCGGAAGAACTATTGCCCTTGCTCCAAGCCAAACGAAATCGTCAATTACAATTGCACCGTGATTTATAAAACTCCCATCATAAGGCAGGTCATTTCCTTTATAATTGTGTGTATCTGAAATTATTAACGACTCAAATCCGCCCACAACATAATTGCCTATAATAACATTTCCTTTACCGCTTATATGCATCCCGTTTAATTTTACGTTATCTCTTATTATTGTATTTTTATTAACTGTTGAAAATTTTCCGCAATAAAAATTTTTTCCAATACTCTTGGCAGTAAAACGAACCTGAATACTATAGCATAACAAGCGAAATTTATCTCTTAAATATTTATTTGGTATAAGACATGACAAAATTTTAATCATAAAAAAATTATACATTATTTACGTACTATCCGTACGTATAATTCACAAAAATTTACGTTTAGACTGTACGTATATGGATAAAGATTTCTATTATAAATTAGGCGAAAATATTAAAAGGCGACGTAAAGAGTTGGGGTTGACACAACAACAACTTGCAGATGAACTTAAGTGTAATTGCTTTTCCTACTTTAAATTTATTCGGATGTAATAAGAATCTTAAAAACACCTCTTTCATCTCATCATTTAAAATAGTGTTATATTCTGTTAATGAAGTAAATTTGCGTTGTGGAACTAATTTATCAACACCACCTTCATCATAATTTTTCATCCAACGGCGAAGAGTACCTAATGAAATCTTACCTATATATTTATATATATTAGGGAGTAACATTCCTGAATTATACAAATCTAAAAATGCAAATTCTGTTTCTTTTTTAGTTTTATATTCTTTTCGTAATTTTAAAAACGATGCTATAATATCTGCTCTTGCCAATGATGTCATTCTTGCACTTTCAGAAATAAATGTTGGGCGAGAATCTGTAAAAGGAATTAATGATGTTGTTCTGATTTCTTCATCCTCAAGTTTTTCTTGAATTTCAGGTTCTAAACTTGAATATAATATTTCGTAAGATTGACCACCATTTACAGTTATTTGTCGTGCAATATATTTACCTTTATTAATAGCAATCCTAATTGAGCGAGTACTTTTTAACCCTTTTATTTTCGCTATTTTATTTATATTAATGTATTTTTCATTCATGGCAGAAACACTTTAACTCGGAAGTTAAAGCATTGGAACACCATTTCCGAGCATTGTGTCAGTTTGTGTCAGTTAAATTTTGGGTAAAAATTACCTACCTTTTTCTATAAAATTTCCGACCTCAAAATTCACAAGTGGCGAAAAAATCGCATTTGAGCATAAATAAAAAATTTATTGCCTAAAATAGTTGCTATAATTGGGGTTAAATCAAAAGTCAGTTGCTCTGACATCAATCGACACTTTTCTGCCAAATCGGACTTTTGAAATGCGATATTTTCGACACTTCCGACCTGCCACAAACCTTTATAACGAGCGGAAACATGCTTAAAATCATCAAGTGTAGAAAAATTCGCAAATGGCAGGCTCAATTATACTCGCACCCCGCTCAAACTCGAAAATCGAGTTCTCGTCAATATCCCCATAAAAATAAAAGACAGATAGAAAAATCTATCTGTCTTTTATGGAGCGGGAGACGAGACTCGAACTCGCGACATCTTCCTTGGCAAGGAAGCATTCTACCACTGAATTACCCCCGCATGAGGCTGGTACTATTCTATAATACATGCAAAAAAAAATATTTCAAGAGTTTATTCTTATTTTTTTACTCCTTTTTGTTTTTTACATTCTTTGTAGGACGACAAATGAACAAAATAATGTTTTAATCGTTATATATATGTAATAGCCGGTATAGGTTAAAAGACTCAATTGGAAATAAGAAAAAGGTTAGTATTAACCGTAATTTTAATATCATCATTGCTTGTCCTGCCCGCTAATGCGATTGAAGCAGGCGACGGAACAGAAAAAATTCAACAAACGGAAGCTCCCGTTATAAGGGTTAAAAAAGGTTCCGTTCTGGAGTTGAACGACTGTATTGCGCTTGCCCTGAATAACAGCCCCTCAATTAAAACTGCGCAATATAATTACTTAGTTTCAAAAACAAGCGTAAATTTGGCAAGATCCGAGTTTTTCCCCACAATCGGCGTAGGTGCGGGATATAACTTTACAAACAACCACCAAAGCAGATTCAGCGCCGATACAAATGCCTACAACCTGAACGCTACACTAAACATGCTGTTATTTGATTTCGGCAAAACATACGCAAGAATTAAAATGGAAAAATTCTACCAAATAGCAGACGAATATAATTTTTACAATGCTGTTCGTGAGGTAACTTTTGACGTTAAACAAAAATATTATCAGGTTCTGGCTGCCCGAGCAAGCGTTTTGATAAATCAGTCCTACGTTGACATAAACGAGCGCAACTATTTAAGAACTAAGGCCTACTATGACGAAGGGTTAAAATCCAAAATCGATCTGGTCAATGCGGAAGTAACCCTTAGCGATTCTAAAATCGGGCTTGTACAATCCGAAAATACATACCAAAAATCTCTTGTCAATTTAAACAACGCAATGTATCTTATAGATGCTCCGAATTATGAAATCAAAGCCCCCGAAGGCTTTATGATTAGCGATAGCGTTGCCCCGATGGATTTATCGCATTTCGGCAAAACTTCAAGCAAAGAAACAAACGAATTACCTAAACAGGTATCTGATGCGAAATTCACAACGACCGTTTCTCAAACCGAAGTTTTAACAAATTATAAAACCGAAAAATTCCCGTATTCGTTTGACGAATGTTTAAAAATAGCAAAAAAACACCGTGCCGACTTAAAAGCTTACGGATTAACAGTTGATGCTCTAAAAGAAAATTTACTCTACATTAAAAGAAATTACTACCCCTCAGTATCGGCAAATGCAGGCTATACTCTGAGAGATACGAGCCACAATCCGACGGCTAACACCATCATAGCAGGTGTAAATCTTTCAAGTTCATTAAACATAATGGCGCAAAAAAATCAGATTGATGCAGGCAAATATCAAATAGACATCGCACAAACCGCTTATGACCAACTTGATAAAGATATATTCTTTCAGGTTCAAAATGCATATATTAATATGATACAATTAGAGAAACAAATTCCTTTGCAAGGGGTAAAAGTTCGCCAGACAAAGGAGAATTACGAACTTGCAGAAGGAAGATACTATGTAGGACTTGGCGACTACATAGAATTGCAGGACGCAAAAGTTAATTACAACAACGCTCAACAATCTTACATAAATACTATTTATAATTATAATGTTGCACGTGCAGCTTTAGAAAGCGTGATTGCTCTGCCGCAAAGAGTTACCAAAACATTAGAGGGTAAAACAAATGGAAAGAAAAAATAAAATACTGAAATTTTTAACCGAGAAAAAGAAAATAGTAATACCGCTTGCGGTTGTTGCTGTTTGCGTTATAGGATTTTCCATAAAAAATGAAACGAGTGTCCGTTATGAAACCCAGCCTCTTACAAGGTGCACCATTACGCAGGTTGTTGAAGCATCAGGCACAATCAATCCCGTTAACACGGTAAGTGTAGGTTCAACCGTATCAGGATTGATGAAAGAAATTTATGTAGACTACAACTCCGAAGTAAAAAAAGGGCAGCTTTTAGCTCAAATGGATCCAACGACTTTTCAATCCCAATTAGAGCAGAATGAAGCTCAAATTATTAATGCAGAGGCAACTTTAGCAAAGCTCAACGCTGAAATGGTTTATGCTCAAAAAACATATAACAGGTACAAAAATTTGTACAGCAAAAATTTTATAGCAAGAAGCGAACTTGATCAGGCAGAAAGTGATTATCTTGCAAAAAAAGCCGCAATAGGAGCTCAGCAGGCATCAATTGCGCAGGCAAGAGCAAATTATAAAACAGCAAAAGCAAACTTAGGGTATACAAAAATCATAGCCCCCGTAAACGGAACGATAATTTCAAGAGATATAGATGTCGGACAGCCCGTTGCAGCAAGTTTCCAAGCTCCCGAACTATTCACAATCGCACAGGATTTAACAAAGATGCAGATTGAAGTGAACGTATCGGAAGCCGACATAGGAAACGTAAAAACAGGACAAGACGTTGAATACAGTCTTGACGGATACCCCGACCAAACATTCTACGGCAAAGTAACGCAGGTAAGACTTGATTCTACCACCACATCAAATGTCGTTACATATACCGTAATCGTGAGCGTTGACAATAAAGACTTAAAACTGAAACCCGGAATGACGGCAAATGTTTCAATCATTACAAACAGAAGAAAGAATGTTCTTTGCACGACTTCTATTGCTCTAAAATACAGTCCCGAATCTAACGGCAAAAAATATAAACAGCAGGGTATCTGGCTGCTTGAGGGCAACCAGCCCGTAAGAATCCCCGTAACAGAGGGCGCAAGCGATGATTCGCATGTTGAAATCATATCAAACAAAGTTCGTGTCGGAGATAAAGTTATTGTCGGTTCAACAGGCGGCAAAGGGTCAAAAGCCGCATCAACAAATTCAAATAAAAGACGTGGCGGTCCTCCGGGGATGTTTTAGGGATAAATATAAAAATAATAATGTCGGGATTGCTATCCCGACAAATACAAAGGACAATAATGAAATCAGAATACAAAAACAAATTTTTAGAAAATTATACCAATAAAGTTCTACCAAAACTGAAAGAGCTTGAGCAAACCAGATGTGACATGCTAAAGGGTTTTTATCCAGGAACTCCTTCGCAGCTAGCAAAAGAATTTAATCGGCAGGTAAAAGAACAATGTACGAAAGATTTGGTTAGTTGTTTTGACTTTATTCTCAGATATGGAAGAATTACAGAGGAAAATTTTGTTTCGGCAGATGAGGTTTTTGAGATACCTTTATTTATGAATTGTAATGCTGATGATTGTATATCAGGAGAGTATAAAAATGTTCCTTTTTTTATAGTTGAGAATTATGAGCCTGAGGGTATCTTTAATTCTAAATACAAATCAGCATTAAGAAATAATATTTTCATAAATATAAAAAATAACAAAAAAAGCAAATGTAAAGTTCAGGTTTTAAATAAAGAGCATAATTTCAATTGGCTGGTTTGGATAATTTCGAGTATAATATCGATTTTATACTCCTTCAATCCGGAGGAGATGACTGAAATAAGGGTTATTATGTTTATAATTGGGACAATTATGCTTATAATTGGAATTATATGTTGGCATGATTTTGTCAAAGCAGAAAAAATCAAGTTGGAAGATCAAAAGTTTGCGAAAGAGTATGTTGTCTTGGCAAATGACCAAGTTGAAGCAAGATATTTGTTAACGACTGCTTTTATGGAAAGGTTGAATAATTTAAAAACAGTTTTTGGAGGTAAAATAAGCTGCTGTTTTCATGATGATAATGT
>Ga0256406_1000742_pt1 | contig 56993 bp, 48 predicted proteins | sample RumenRJG_03DNA_FD_185986 | JGI IMG/M metagenome (GOLD analysis project Ga0256406, IMG submission 185986) | Bovine rumen microbial communities from Lethbridge, Alberta, Canada - RJG_03 | ecosystem: Host-associated > Mammals > Digestive system > Stomach > Rumen | place: Canada: Alberta | collected...
GAATGTCGATAGTTTCTTTGCCATGCTGCAAAGGTAACATAGTTTCCCGACATCAGCAACGCTGTTTCACTATATTTTAGTTAGGCGAGTGCAGGGACATCCACGGAAAAATCCCCCTGCGCCGTTATCGCTCTCCGTAGTGAGGAGGAGTGAGTTTGTGCCCGCCTTGTTGTTATTGGCATCGATATAGCCCATATCGTAGGCTACATCCATGGAACGCGGCTTGCCTGCCATAGCCTTGCCCTGGTTGACCGTGAGCAAGTTGGCAGCCACGGTCTTCTTCGTGGGGTTGTAAAGGTCAATATCCGTGTTGCCCTCACTGTTCTCCTTGAGAACGTAGAATCCGTTGGCAAGCGCCGACGCTGTGTTGAGGCTTGTCTTGAAGCTCTGACTGTAACCTGTCGACTTAGAGGTGACGGTGTAGACGAGCGTGTACTGGCCGTCGGGGAGGCTCAGGGCCTCGTCGAGGTCACGGCTGTGGCTCAACGTATCCGCCTCGGGGTAAGTATATGTGTTTGTAGAGGCATCATACTCACTGTACTGGCCTTTGGACGTGAGATAATAAATCCACGTATATTCGAGGTCATCATCCGCAAAAGATGAGGAGATCTGCGGATTGATGACGAGCTTGTCCGTACCATGCGTCTCCACTGAATAGCTCTCGTCGATGCCACTGAGGTTGATAAAAGTCTTTCCCGGTGTGCCATAGTCCGAGTCATCAGAGGTACAGCCCGTGAAGAGGGCGGCAAGCAGCAAGGCCGCCGCACCCATATATTTGATATTCATCTTGTTCATAATCGTTAAATATTCGTTTACCAGCCGAAGGCCACTAACGTGCCGTCAGCTTCCTGCAGGTAAGGCAGCCCGGCAGCCTGACGCTTGGCATTCTCTTCCTCAAGGGCTTTGTCAAGCTGGCTGATGAGATAGCTGACCATGTTGTAATCGTTCTGAACGCTCAGGATATACTCGTCGTCCCATTTCTTACCCGTGACTTGCATCATGAACCGGTGCTTCACCGGACCCCAGGTTCCGAAATAATAGTTCATGGCGCCTCTCCACTCTGTAGGTTGCGAGAGTTGACTGGTCATCGTGACGGTCATTGACGACTGAGCCACATAGCCGGTCTGAAAGTCGGCATCCGGCTTGAGCGCAATGTTGAGGTTAAACGTTGCCGTGTCGAGTGTAGCATCGCGCTTGAGGATGACGGGCACACGAGCAAAGTTCTTTCCTGCGGGGATGACGAGATAAGGCTTCATTGCCGCGTCGTCGAAAGCCACATAGTGCTGTCCGGGAATGGCATCGTATCGGCCGGTCATGATCTGCTGGAGCTCGAAAGGACGGTCACGATCTGAGAGGTAGCCCATGGTGTTGAGCTGAATCCAAACCGTGTCCTGCTGTTTGTCGTTGAACGTGAACGAATAGTTGACAAGCCCCGATTTGTACTGACTGTAGTCAAAGTTGAGGCGCGCCTGATCGTCACTGTAGGTCGGCAGATCCTGCTCGCAGGCTCCTAAGGAGAACAGGAGCATGAATGCGCCGACGATATATAATATCTTGTTCATATTAATAGTCGTTTATTTGTCTTGCCGTTAATGTATGTCTCTTATTTCGTTGAGCTGTCAGTCGTTGCGTTGGGGTCAAACTCCGTGTTGGGCAACGGCAGCTCATAGTCAGCCTCCGACATGCCGCCGCCAAGGAGCATCCATTGGACACCCATACGCTTGTAAGCATAAAACGCCTGACCCTCGCCGTAGAACTCACGGGTGTATTCGTATTCGAGCTCATCCTTCGCGGCTTGCAGCGAGGTGAAGTTGTCGGTTATATTCACATTGTGCGAGGCCATGTAAGTCTTGTACAGACTGTTCGCCTCTGCAAGGTCATCGGTGCTTTCGATGGCAATGAGGTAAAGCTCAGACATGCGGAGCATCGGCATGATCTGAATCTTTGTCAACAGGGTATGGTAGGATGAGGCATCGCTGTAGTCGGAAGTATTGTAATAATACTTGGTCAACGTCGGTCGCGTGATATTGCTGTAGTTGACAGAGCTTCGGTTCCATACATACAGATAGCGGTTGTCGCTCGTCGTGTTGCGGCCATTGTAGAGCTGCTTGTTGAGCATGTCGGTGGTGATATAGAGCATGCTGTTTTCGTCAACGCGTGTGCCGCCACCGAGCGTCGTGAAGGCATAGTCGGCGAGCTTGCGGTTGCTCAGTGCAAAGACACATTCATGGGGCAGGGTGCCGTAAGAGACTATCGTACCATTGTTGTTCTTTCCGAGATCAGCTGTCCCCGAAAGCGACATGAACGGCTGTCCGTTGACCTTGGCATTGATGACCCCCATAGCCTCCTTGTAGGCTGTGGCACGGTCGCCGATATAAAGCGCGAGACGTGCCTCCAGTCCCTTCACGGCAAAATAGTTGAGACGGAATTGACGGTAAGTCATGTAGTCATCCTCAAACGCCACAGGATCACTGCCTTCCTCGTTGAGCGATGAGACACTGTATTTGAGGATCGGATCGGAAATCTTCAGCAGGGAGTCGGCACGGCTCAGATCAGCGCGCAGCAGCTTCACATAGTCGTCGAAGCCATAGTAAGTGGCTAAGGAATGGATGTCGGCCTGCATGGAGTAAGGGAGCTTGATGCTGTTCTTCGCATTCTGCGGGATCTGGCCGAAGAGGCGCAGCACGTCAAACTGACACCAGGCTCTCAGCGCCAAGGCCTCACCCTCCATGACATTGCGTGCATCGGGGTCGGTGATGGCTCCGTTGTTGACATGTTCCAATATCTTGTTGGCCTGAGCCACGACATTGAAGAGCCCGCCGTAGATAGCCTTGATAGCGGCCTCGCTCTCCGTGGCGGTGTACATGTGGTTGTAGAAATAATAATCCTCGGGACGTGAGGTCTGTTTCGGTGCAGCCCAGAGGCATGCCAAGTCCTCTATGTCTGTCATCGTAAGCCGCTCACCGTAGAGATCGGTGCCCGCCATCGTGCTGTAGCAGCCGGCGAGGGCATCCTTGAAACCTTGATAAGATGTGAAGAGGTCTTTCTCACGCTCCTCGCTCTCCGGCTTCACATCGAGCCAATCGGAGCAGGAGCCCAACACTGTTGCTATTGCAAGGAGCAGGAGCGACCAATGGAAATATCTTGTTTTCATGATGATTCTGTAATATAATGGATATTAGAAGGTGAGTGTGATGGTGCCCTGGACATTGCGGGCATAAGGATAGCTCGTTCCGCGCTCATATCTCACCGACGACCAGTAGAAGAGGTCAGAAGCATTGACGGCGAAGACCAGCGACTCCAGACCCGTGTTATGGCGCAGCCATTCGTTGTTCCAACGATACTGCAGGCTCATGCTCTGAAGCTCCAATACGCGGTCGTCGAAGACATAGCGCGAGGTGGCATGAATCGTCGCGTCGGCATCGTTGAAGTTGCGGAAGAACGTCACGTCACCGGGTTTCATCCAACGGGCGGAGAGCACACGCTCATCGACATTCTGCCGGCCGATGGTTGTACGGCTTACCTCCACACGGTCGCGGAGGGTAGAGTTGTACTGCTTGCCGCCCCAGTGGTAGCCAAAGGAGACGTTGAACGTGAAGCCGCGCCACATCACCATCGTGCGGAAGTTGCCGCGATACAGAGCCTGCGACGGTCCGAGATACACTTTGTCGGAAGCGCTCCAGGTACTCGTCAGGTTGCCGCTGCGGTCATAGAACACTTCCTGACCCGTACTCGGGTCGATACCCGCGGAGCGCACGGCATAGATGGCATTCAGCGGACGGCCCTCATAGAAGAGGTTGCTCACGTCGACATCCTGGGCGAGATACTGCTCGTTCTGATTCTTGATGGCATCGGAGAGCTTGATGATCTTGTTCGTGTTGTAAACCATCTGTCCACCCACCATCCAGTTGAACTGCTTCTCACTGTCGCGGATGATATACGCATTGAGAGAAGCCTCAAAACCCTGGTTGCGCATCTTGCCCACGTTGGCGGTGTAGGAAGAGAAACCGGAGCTCAGCGGAAGATCCATCGCCGAGAGCAGGTTGCTCGTGGTCTTGTTGTAATAGTTGAACTCCGCCATGATACGGTTGTCGAGTACACCGATCTCCGTGCCGACATTCACCTCCTTGGTCTTCTGCCAGGTGAGCGCAGCGTTGCCCAGCCCCATCATCGTCGCCGCAGCCCAAGTGAGGTAACGGTTGCCGTTGGAATACTGATAAGTGGTATAGGCGTTCTCCGTCGTGAAGTCCTAGGTACCTGTGACACCGTAGGAAGCCTTGAGGCGAAGGTTACTGAAGATATGCTGATTCTTCATGAAATGCTCACGATGGATATTCCAGCCTATACCTGCGCTCCAGAACGGCGCGAAACGCTTGTCGCTGCCAAACTTTGAGCTGCCGTCGACACGATAGCTCAGGTCGATATAATACCGGTTGTCGTAGGTATAGTTGGCATTGCCCGTCAGACCCACGAGGCGCGTCGTCGTGCGATCGCCCGTAGGCGTACTGTTGAGCTTATACTGTGAGGCATTGCTGATGAGGCTCAGGTCTGCATTGGAAAAGCCCTCAGCCGTGAAACTATAGGCATAAGCATTCTCATGGCTGATCGAATAGTCGACACCTACATACAACTGGTGCTTCTCCGCGAATGTACGGGTGTAGCTCGCCGTGACATCAGCGCTCAGCAGATTGTCGTTGCCTGTGCCGTAGGTGTACATACCTTTGCGGAGCTGGCCGCTGGCGGTCTGATACTCAGTGGAGGTGAAATAAGAATGCTCAGCAGGGAGGAAATAGTCGGAAGAGTTGCGCGTCGTCGTCACGCCCAATTTCGCGCGGAGGCGCAGACCTTCAAGAATCTGCCACTCCACGGAGAAGTTATTGATGAAGGTGAAATACTCACTCTTGTTTATCGTGTTCAACGAAGCGTCGTAGAGGGGGTTGCCGATGAGCGAAGAGCTGTGGGCATAGTCGTAGAAAGTCTTTACGAGGTTGCCGTTGGCATCGTAGGGATTGTCGTACGGCTCCATGTTGACATAATCCTGGAAGGAGCCGTATTTGCTCTCTTTGGCGTGGTTGCTCGTCACACTCGTATAGTTGCGGAAGATGAGGTTGTTGACGCTGTACATCAACGTGATGTCACCGTTGACATTCTTACGGTTGCTGCCTTTCATGGCTCCCTGCACGTCGTTGTATCCTAAGGAGGCAGCCCAGCGGAAAGCACTGGCCCCACCGTCGAGACGCACATTATAGTTCTGACCCACGCCGGTACGCACAGGCTTGTGGAGCCAGTCGATATCTACACCGTTGAGCACATTCTGCAAACGCTCATTATAATAAGAAGCGTACCGGATCTTGTCATCGAGAAAGTTGGGGTCGTACAAGCCCACAGCCTTCTCCAATTGCAGTTTCTGAGAAGCATTGAGCAGATGGTATGTGCTCAGGTCGGGGATCTCCAGGCTCAGGCCGGCCTTTGCCGTGACCCGGAGCTTGCCTTCCTTGGGCTGCTTCGTTACCACAACGATGACACCGTTGGCACCGCGCGAGCCGTAGATAGCCGTGGCGGCGGCATCCTTGAGGATGTTGATGCTCTCAATCTGGTCGTCGTTGTAGTCCATGAGCTTCGTGAGAGTGATCTCAAAGCCGTCGAGGATAATGAGCGGGGTGTTGACGGTCTGGGCCGCATTCTCGTTAAACTCCTCCACGTTCATGGGCAGCGTCGATGAGCCGCGGATATTGAGATTAGGCAGCACATTGGGGTTGCTGCCGGCTGCGTTGTTGATGGGGAAGTTGAGAGAGGCATCAACATTCTTCAAGGTCTGCAGGAGGTTCGATCCGCGGTACAACTCGAGTTTCTCCTTTCCCACGGTCGTCACGGCACCCGTATAGCTCTCCTTGGCCTTGCGGAAGATACCGGTCACCACGACATCTTTCAGTGTCTTGGTGTCCTCTTCCAAGGCGATGGTCATCTGCTTCTTCAGCGCCACGGTCTTGGTTTGCATGCCCATATAGCTCACCTGAAGCTGCTGGCCGCCCGTGAGATAATAATCGAAAGAGAAGGCTCCGTTAATGTCGGTCACAGTCACCACATTACTCCCAAGTACCTTCACCTGCGCGCCGATGACAGGCTCTTTGGTCTTGGCATCGTAGACGTATCCGCCTACGGTCTGCATCTTTCCGCTCTCAGCCTTGTCGGCATCCTTTCGGCCTTTTACGATATTGACAAACTTGCCGTTGACGGTATAGTGCAACGGTTTATCCCGCAACAGGAAGTCGACAATCTGAAAGAAGGAAGCATCCTTCACGGTACCGCTCACGCGGTAGGAGCTGACATCCTCGTAGGTGAAGAGGAACTTGTAACTGGAGCTCTGTTCCAGCCGGAGCAGGGCTGCGGGCAAAAGCTCGTTGCGGAAGGTCATAGACAGCCGCACGCCGTTCTGCGCCCACAGAGGGAGGGCACCGACGAGCAGAAACGTGACCAACAGCCATTTTGCAAATTTCTGTTTCATAAGCATTTTGTTAACCACTCTTACTTTTTTATTCTTAACGTTTTTGAATAGTATACGGATGAATAACAAGAAAGGTTACGTTATTATCAGAAAAATTGCATAAATAGATAAATAATGTTACCTTTGCACGCACTGGTTCATCGAATATGAGAGAAAACGAGGATATCGACTTTGATACGTTGTTCCGCACTTATTACGAGCCGCTCTATTATTTTGCGCTCCAATACGTGCCGGATGAGGACGACTGCCGCGACATTGTGGCGGGGGTCTTCGAACAACTGTGGCGCAATATCGCAGATATCCGTCCCGACACGGTGCGCGCCCTGCTCTATACGCACGTCCGCAACCGGTGCATCGACCTCCTCCGGCACGAGAAACAGAAACACCAGTATGCCGATTTCGTTGCCCGCCACAGCCAGCGGTATATCGAGGCGCGCGAATACGATCATCAGGAAGAGCGCGAGCGCATTGTCACGGAAGTGCTTGACAGCATCGGAGAGCCCACCCACTCCATTCTCCTGGCCTGCTATGTCGATGGGAAGAAATATAAAGAGGTGGCGGAGATGATGCATGTCAGCATCAGCACCGTGAAGAAACACATCGTCAAAGCGCTGCGCATCATAAGGGAGAAGCGGGCGGAAAGGGAAACTAAAAAATCGTAATGCCGTAACCTTTTCCTAAGTCCATACGTATCAGTAGTAAAGAATGACTCAGATGCAAGACAATACTCACGCTGACATACAACAGGACCTATACGACATCCGTACGGTGCTGCTCAAGCAGACCCGCCCCAACGCTGTAGATGTTGAGCGGGAGCTGCGCTGTTTTAAGGCTAAGCATCATCCGAGGACATCCCACAAACTTTCACGCAGACATACGGCGCTCCTGGTCTCTCTATTCGCTGCGGCCGCTGTGCTGTTAGCACTCTTCCTCTTACGGCCGCTCATCGCCGGACAAAGCCGCATCAGGGAGAATGCCATGCCTCAGAAGCTCACCATGACAACGGCTGCCAAGCATGCCCGCTATGCGACGATCAGCAACGGCAGCCATCAGACCGGCGCTTTCTCATCCAAGACCGGCCGTCTCTCCATCCCCCAGGAGGCTTACATGCTCCGGCAAGCCGATGCCAGCCCACGGCTGCTCTCCGTGCCCTACGGCTGCAGCGCTGACCTGACGCTCCCCGACGGCTCCGTGGCCTATGTCCATGCCGGCAGTGAGCTGTCGTTCTCGCCGCAGTATATCAACGGCAAGCGAGTGGTCATCCTCGACGGTGAGGCTTATTTCAAAGTGAAGCACGACGCGGCGCACCCCTTCGTCGTGCAGGCCGGCAACGTGACGACAACGGTCTACGGCACTGAGTTCAACATCAACACGCATGCCGCTCATGGCATAGCCGTGACCCTGATCTCTGGCAGTGTCGGAGTCAGCGCGCCACATTACAGCCGTCGCATGGCACCCGGAGAGCAGGTGTCGTGGTCGGCCTCCGGCGCTCACGAGCAACAGGTCGACCTGCTGCCTTATACCAACTGGCGAGACGGCTACCTCTATTACGACGGCCAGTCTCTGGAAAGCATTCTTACGGATCTTGCCCACAACTACAAACTCAGCGTTCGCTTCAACGACCGTTCTGCCATGCACCTGCTCACGCATTTCGTGTGCGAGCGGGGAGCTGACATCAACACGGTCGTAACGATGCTCAACCAGATGGGAAAAGCCCGGATACGACTTGAAAACAGCACGCTGGTCGTAACGAAATAGCCCAAGTGTGGCAACCTCTGCCGGCAGCCTGCCATGCCGGCCTTGTGCTCCTTATGCCTTAGTCGCTCATCTTTTTGTCCGCAGCAGCAAAGTTACGAAATATATCCACATTCTCCAAGTAAGGGGTCAAATTACCCGCAACTTTCGCATAATTGTTTGATATATAAAATATTATAAGTATGTTTCGGATGACATGAATGGGGTCGTCAGTATCTGCCTGACGCTGCGTGAAACGTCAAATTGCGCGATAAATATAGAATCGGGTGTCGATTGTTGTCCTGTATTCATCATTGGGACACCCAAGTCGACGGTTCGAGCGTGTCGCAAAGTTTCTGGACTTTGCAGATGGGTTGTTCGGTTGCCCAAAACACCACCCCCAATCCTAACAACTAACAACTAACAACTAACAATAAGGTCGGAACACATGTTCTGTAGCCCAAATTCACCACCCCCAATCCTAACAACTAACAACTAACAACTAACAATAAGGTCGGAACACATGTTCTGTAGCCCAAATTCACCACCCCCAATCCTAACAACTAACAACTAACAACTAACAATAAGGTCGGTCAATAGGTTCCCAAAAAATTTTTGAACCTCGCGAACATTATTATATATATAATTATAATAATGTATATAATCTATTTATATCTCTTGTTCAACGTTCAAAAAATTCTTCCCCTACGGACCGCCGCATGTATGTTCCGACCTTATTGTTAGTTGTTAGTTGTTAGTTGTTAGGATCGAGCCAATGCGCAGGGCTGACTCGTCGGGGCGAACAGACATGTGTTACGACCTTATTGTTAGTTGTTAGTTGTTAGGATCGAGCCAATGCGCAGAGCTGACTCGTCGGGGCGAACAGACATGTGTTACGACCTTATTGTTAGTTGTTAGTTGTTAGTTGTTAGGATTGCACACGGCAAATGCGCGCCCTTGTTGAAGGAGCAAAATGTTTCACGGTGATTTGCGATTCCACCGTAATCGCAGGCCGATTGCACTGTAATCGACCCGCGATTCCATATCAATCGTCGGTTCCGATGTTTCACGCTGCGTGACGGCTGATTCTGGTCATGCAGGTAATGCTTGGGAAAGGCCACTGCCTTGAGTTTACTACCAGGATTGAACAGACGGCATGTCATCCTGTGGCGGAACCTCTCGCTTGGAATGGAATTTGCAGCCTATGCAGTCGTAAAGCCGTCAAAATATCATCAGCCGTTCAGTCTCATCCATACTGACTTCGTCAATGCGTCACCCATGTTTAATCATTCGCATTCTTTCGGCCTGTACGGTAATGTTTTGCAGTGGCCGCCTCCAATGGCGGCCACCCATCGCAGGGTGACTAAACATGGATCGAGTTACCTTCGGGTGGTGGCCGCCATTGGAGGCGGCCACTGCAACCAAGACCGACTGCATCACGGTTAGGGATGGCCAGGGGGTGTCAGCATAGACCGCTAAATCTATTCGTACAGGAGGCATTCTTTTTCTGACCAAAACCAATAAAACCCTTGCTATGATGTCGATTCCCGCAGCGGCGGATATATTTTCTCGCAGAGCTTATTGAGTCGCGGAGAGTTTTCTCGCAGAGCCGCGGAGTTATTGCCGCTGAGAATTAGAGAACGCAGAGAGACCTTCGGTCTTGAGGGGAGTTCACAGAGATGAACCAACACAGTTCTCGCACAATCTCCTCAACCTCGGAGTTCTTGTCACACCCTGCCAGCCTCGGAGAGGCTGAATGCTTCATAACCCCAGTCTAAACGAGCGAAGCGAGTGCAGACTGGGGGTGTTGATGACAGCAAGACTGGCTGAGGACGTGCCTCGGAGAGGCACAATGTGCGAAGCGCGTAACGACGGGGCCCGTCTTGCTACGCATCTAAGATGCATTCAGCCTCTCCGAGGCTGGCAGTAAGTTCACGCCCCCCACCAACAGTCCCCAGTCTGCGCTCGCTTCGCTCGTTTAGACTGGGGTTATGAAAAATTCAGCCCCTCTGGGGCTGCCTCCACCGACCTACGACTCTCGCTCTCCTCATAAGGCCGAAGGCCCCTCAGCCGCTTACACGTATCATCTCTGCGGCTCAATAAGCTCTGCGGCTCTGCGTGAAAAGTCTGATGTGAGTGCAGGGAAGGGCTTCATGCCCTTCCACAAAAAATGTTCGACCTCTTTCTCAAAGCGGCAGGAGCATTATTCAGCGGTTGGGTCATTATTCAGCAGTTGGATCATTTTTCAGCGGTTGGATCATCTTTTGTGGAAGGGCATGAAGCCCTTCCCTGCACTGGGTATGCATCACCCCATATCACCTAATCTTGACGATGACACCTGCACGCTTGTGCTGCCTGACTTGTTGGGTTCCTTGCGTAGAAACATGATGCAAAGATAGCGTGGGACACCCAAATCGGCAGATTTTCAGAGGCTCATTTGCTGATTTCTAAGCAATTGACTTTTTGGCCTCGAAAAGTGACGAAAACAGGGGTGGCAATTGTTGTTGAATCACCCCGCAATTAGAGCTGAATAGCATAAACCGTGAAACAATTGGAGTGTCGCTCAGGTTGCACCCATCGAAAACAGTTGATACTCAAATCGATATAAGGAAGTTATGAAAAAATGAGGGTGATGGGAAAGATTGTCATTTATTTTTTATAATTTTGCAATTGTAATGGAATTGAGAAAGAACATAAACACGTTGTTGCAGGTGGCAATATCCTTGCTGCTGGGCGGTGCCATCCTTTATTGGATGTACCGGGGGGTCAACTTCCGCAGTATCAAGAACGTGATGCTCCATGATATGGACTGGACGTGGATGATCCTTTCTTTTCCATTCGGAATCTTCGCTCAGGTGTTCCGCGGATGGCGCTGGAGACAGACCTTGGAACCGCTTGGCGAAAAGCCACGTTGCAGCGTGGCGGTGAACAGCATCTTCGTCTCCTATGCCTCGAGCCTGCTCATCCCGCGCATCGGAGAGTTTGCCCGCTGTGGCGTGCTGCGGCGATGGGACGGTGTCTCGTTCCCGAAGTCACTCGGAACGGTGGTCACGGAGCGCGCTATCGACACCCTGCTCATCCTTGCGATCACGCTCTTCACCTTTCTGTGGCAGCTGCCTGTCTTCCATCGCTTCTTCTCGCGAACGGGAACACGCATTGATGAGATCTTAGGGCAGTTCACAACCGCGGGGTGGTGGGTGACCATCATCTGTGGCCTGGCAGCCGCCGGGCTCATCTGGTTCATCCTGCGCAAGCTCGCCATATACAATAAGGTGAAGGAGACGTTTATCGGCCTGTGGTCCGGCATCATCTCCGTGAAGAATGTGCGCAACGTGCCGCTCTTCATCTTCCTGAGCATCGGCATCTGGGCCTGCTATTTCCTGCACTACTATCTGACGTTCTTCTGCTTCGCGGCTACGTCCCATTTAGGGGCAGCCTGCGCCATGGTGACGTTCATCGTAGGCTCCATTGCCGTCATCGTGCCTACGCCCAACGGAGCCGGCCCGTGGCATTTTGCCGTGAAGACGATGCTCATCCTCTACGGCGTGGCAGCCAACAGCGCGCTCTATTTCGTGCTCATCGTGCACACCGTACAAACGCTGCTCGTCTTGCTGCTCGGCCTCTACGGCTGGACAGCCCTGACGCTGACCAAGAAGCGGCAAGTGGCTGACGCTTCGTAAGCAACAAATATTATTTAATAACATTAATACCCAAAGACTATGAGTGAAATCCGCAACCTTCAACCCGCTGCTATCTGGCAGAATTTTGATGACCTGACACAGATTCCACGCCCGAGCGGCCACGTGGAGAAAGTACAGCAGTTCCTGCTCGACTTTGCCAAGCGTGTCGGCGTAGAGGCATTCAAGGATCCCGCTGGCAACATCGTGATGCGCAAGCCTGCCACTCCGGGTTATGAGAATCGCAAGACCGTGCTGCTGCAGGCCCACATGGACATGGTGCCGCAGAAGGCACCCGACTCAACACACAACTTTGAGACCGACCCCATCGAGACCTATATTGAGGACGGATGGGTGCACGCCAAAGGCACGACCCTCGGCTCCGACGACGGCATCGGCGTAGCTGCCATCATGGGCATCATGGAGAGCAAAGACCTCAAGCACGGACCCGTAGAAGCACTGATCACGCGCGACGAAGAGACGGGTATGTACGGTGCCAATGAGCTTCCGGAAGGCGAGCTGCACAGCGATGTCCTCATGAACCTCGACTCGGAACTCTGGGGCAAGTTCGTCATCGGTTCAGCCGGTGGCATCGACATCACCTCAACCCTCGAATACAAACCCGTGGACAACGATCAGGAGGCTGCCGTGAAGGTGACGCTGAAAGGGCTGCGTGGCGGCCACTCGGGCCTGGAGATCAACGAAGGTCGCGCCAATGCCAACAAGGAGATGGTGCGCCTCGTGCGCAAGGCTGTCGCCGAGACTGATGCGCGTCTCGCTTCCTGGCACGGCGGCAACATGCGCAACGCCATTCCTTTCAAGGCTGAGGTCGTGCTGGCTCTGCCGAAGGAGGAAGTGGAGACGCTGAAGAGTCTCGTGGAGGAACAGCGCCTCGCCATCGAGGATGAGTTCCGAGGCATTGAGAAAGACGTGCAGTTCTTCACCGAGGAGGTGGACAAGCCCGCGGAGCTCGTGCCCTTAGAGATTCAGGACAACCTCATTGACGCCATCTTCGCCTGCCACAACGGTGTCATCCGCATGATCCCGTCCTATCCCGACGTTGTGGAGACTTCATCCAACCTCGCTATCATCGACATCGAGGCCGGCAAGGCAACGGTCAAGATCCTCGCACGCTCCAGCCGGGAGGACATGAAGGAGTATGTCGCTACGATGCTTGAGAGCTGCTTCTCCATGGCCGGCATGAGGACAGAGCTCAGCGGAAGCTACGGCGGCTGGGATCCGAACCCCGATAGCGAGATCCTCAACCTGCTGAAGAAGATCTACAAGGAGCAAACGGGCAAGGAAGCCACAGTACAGGCGGACCACGCCGGACTGGAGTGCTCCGTCATTCTCAGCAAGTATCCGGGCATGGATGTGGTGAGCCTCGGACCTACCCTCCTCTCGCCCCATACCACGAGCGAGCGCTTCAAGATCGATACCGCCGAGCCATTCTGGAGACTGCTCACCGCAGCGCTGGAGCAGATTCCGGAGAAATAAAATAGATAAATAAAAAAAACGGAGGAAACGTTTGCCACTCCGTTTTTTTTCTTTACTTTTGCACTCGTAACAATAATTCATTAACATTTATGGACGATTATCACGCGGACAGTAACAATCAATAGCGTGAGGATAAGCCATCAGGCTAATCCCCACACGTGATTGTTTTCTCATGTAACGATAGGAGATTAGCTGTTATGAAGACATACTGGAACATTGAAAAGGAGCTCCACGTCATCAACGAGTGGGAACCTAACTGCTGGATTCAGGTCACATGCCCCACGGACGAGGATCAGCGCGAACTGGAAGAGAAATTTCATATCCCCGACTATTTTTTAAGCGACATCAGCGATACTGATGAGCGTGCCCGTTACGAGTATGATGACGGCTGGACGCTTATCATCCTGCGTATTCCCTACGTCAAGGAGATACGGTCGCGCACACCCTACACCACCGTGCCCCTCGGCATCATCCACAAGCGTGACGTGACCATCACGGTATGTTTTTATGAGACGAACATGATGCTCGACTTCGTCAGCTTTCAGCAGAAGCGCGGCGTGGGGTTCACCGACTATGTAGACATGACCTTCCGCCTCTTCCTCTCTTCGGCCGTATGGTACCTGAAACGGTTGAAACAGATCAACACACTCATCGAGAAAGCCAAGCACAATCTCGACCAGGAGATCAACAACGAGAGCCTCATCGGGCTCAGCCGTCTGCAGGACTCGCTCACCTATTTCATCACCTCTATCCGCGGCAACGAGAACCTTTTGCAGAAACTGAAGTTCAAACTGCAGGTCGATGAGCTTGATGCCGACCTCATCGAAGATGTCAACATTGAGATGACACAGGCACGAGAGACGACGAGCATCTATTCAGACATCTTGGAATCGACGATGGACACCTATTCGAGCATCATCAACAACAATACGAACAACACGATGCGTACCCTCACCTCCGTGACCATCATCATGCAGTCGGGCACCTTCATTGCCTCTCTGTATGGCATGAATGTAATCAACGGACTGGAGCATAACAACTGGGGATTCGCCATCACCCTCGCCATTTCGTTCTCCGTAAGCGCTGTCTGCTGGGCCCTGTTGCGCCATAAACGGCTCCTGTAATGGCTGACAAAACGAAAATATGGCCATGTAAAGACAAATAATTTGGCTTTTTGTTGGCAATATAAGTTTTTTTATCTAAGTTTGCAAACAAATAAGATAAACAATTGGAAGCCATGCCCGTCTGAGGCGTCAGCTGATATGCAACAGCATGGCCATGGAACTCCGAATCATAAACTTAAATTGAGTTAAATGATGGACTCTCAAGAAAACAATCCCGCACAGGGAATTGATGAAGAGCAGAAGGCCGCGCCCGCTGCTCCCGTGACAGACAACAGCGCTGAGGAAACTCAGAAAGAGCCTGTTAGTCAAGATCCTGCTACTTCTGAAACGAAAGAAGCCGCAGAACAGGCAAAGTCAGAAACAACCGAGGTTTCTGAACCTGCAAAGAAGGTCTATGCCTCCAAGCAGGAAGTGCTCGACCGCGTGAAAGAAATCGCAGCGGGTGAAGAGACTCCCGACAAGGATGAGGTGGATCACCTGAAGGCCGCTTTCTACCGCTTCCATATCGCTGAGCGTGACCGGAAGCAGAAAGAATATCTCGAAGCCGGCGGCGACCCGGAGAAATACCAGATTGTGCCCGACGACGATGAAGAGGCGTTCAAAGCCAACATGCAGCTCATCAAGGAAAAGCGTGCCAAGGCTTTCGAGAAAGCGCAGCAGGAGCGAGAAGAGAACCTCAAGCACAGAGAGGAGATCATCGAGAAGATAAAGAATATGGCTACGTCACCCGACGAGGCCAACAAATCATACAACGCCTTCAAGGCGCTGCAGCAGGAATGGAAGGAGATTGGGCCTGTGCCTCCCGAGAAATCGAGCGAGACCTGGCGCAACTATCAACTCTACGTTGAGCAGTTCTACGACCTGCTCAATCTCAACCGCGAAGCACGCGAGTACGACTTCAAGAAAAACCTCGAAGCTAAGACGAAGCTCTGTGAGGAAGCAGAGAAGCTCGCTGAAGAGCCGGATGTGGTAAGCGCATTCCATCAGCTGCAGGATCTGCATGAGCAGTATCGTGAGATCGGACCGGTAGCCAAAGAGCTCCGCGAAGAGATCTGGACGCGTTTCAAGAATGCAAGCACCGTTGTCAACAAAAAGCACCAGGAGCACTTCGAGAAGCTGCGCGCCGAGGAGGAAGAGAACCTCGCCAAGAAGACGGCGCTCTGCGAGAAAACGGAGGCTATCGCCAAGGAAGAGAACAAGAACGCTGCCGACTGGGAGAAGCATTCCAAAGAGATTATGGCGATCCAACAGGAGTGGAAGACCATCGGCTTCGCTCCTAAGAAGAACAACGAAGAGATCTTCCAGCGCCTGCGTAAGACATGTGACGACTTCTTCGGCCGCAAAGCCGAATACTTCAAGGAAGTGAGGACGCGTCTCAACGAGAACGCGGAGAAGAAGAAGGCACTTATTGCCAAGGCACAGGAGCTCTCCGATTCAACCGATTGGAAGGCAACCTCTGACAAGCTCATCCAGCTTCAGAAAGAGTGGAAGACCATCGGTACCGTGCCCCGAAAGATCAGTGACCAGCTGTGGAACGAGTTCCTCACGGCCTGCAACAAGTTCTTTGACGCACGCAACGCGGCTCACGCCGGCACGCATGCTGAGGAGAAAGAGAATCTGCAGAAGAAGCGCGACATCATCGAGGAACTGAAGAAGATCGCGGCGGATGCAGGCGAGGACGCACGCGACAAGGTGCAGGAGTTGGCTGACAAATACAATGCCGTCGGTCATGTCCCATTCCGTGAGAAGGATAAGATATACAAGGAGTATCACGATGTGATGGACAAGATTTACGAGAATCTTCACATCTCTGCTGCCAAGCGTCATCTCGACAACTTCAAGAACAACCTGCGCGGCATGGCGAAGAAAGGTGAGGATGCCATCGACAGTGAGCGCGCACGCCTCGTGCATCGCTATGATCAGCTCAAGCAGGAGATCACAACCTATGAGAACAACCTTGGGTTCCTCAATATCTCCAGCAAGAAAGGCAACAGTCTCGTCGACGAGATGAACCGTAAGGTACAGAAGCTGAAGGACGATGCACAGATGATCCGAGAGAAGATCAAGGCCATCGATCAGCAGAACAAAGAATCTGACAAAGAAGCCAAATAGCATAAACGGTGCAGGGGAATGCCTCTGCACCGTTTTTATATTATATAATGTGCCGAGCCGTCTCCGGCAACATTATTTCTCGAAGTGCTGATAGTCTTTCACACTTCGCCATGCCCCACCCCATTTGAAACCACGACTCGTGAACAGTCGCCAGACAAGATCACCACGCTCGATCTTATAAGGGAAAGAAGCCTTACGGTTCGTATATTTCGAGGCTGTGGAAGGCTGGACGACAACCTTTCCTGAGCGATAGCGTCTTACGCAAGGATTGTAAAGCGTGTTGATGTCTACCGCCATGCCACGGGCATGCGCTGAAAGCTTCTTGCTGCCCTTCACGACCCGATAGCAGAAGCTCGTCGTATTATTGGCCCGCATCGAACGCTCATCATCAGCCCCGAAATCGTCGATGAGCTGAATGCGTTCGATAGGATACTTATGCTGGTAAAGCGCTTCAAAGATCTCCAACACGTCCTTCGCAATGGCTTTGTTGCACACCATTTCTCCCTGACGGGCCTTACCGTTCCCATCCACATACATCAAGCGAAGATACCTCAGGTCTGACCGCTTTATAGGACAACCTTTCGGATAACTCTTGCCTGCCATGCGATGGAAGACAGCATCCGGAATCTCTGAAACAGAAAATCCGTCGCCACGAACCTTAGAGAAAGCTATCAAAGGCAGCAATAAAAGAAAGGCTATATAGAGAACTTTACGCATAATTCTTGTATTTAGCATCACCCTGTGCAAGACCGTTCTTGTGCCGGCTGTCACAGAAGCTATGGAACGAAAAAAGCCAAGCACCATGTGCTTGACTTTTCCTCTGTTGGGGTACTCGGACTCGAACCAAGAATGACAGGACCAGAATCTGTAGTGTTACCATTACACCATACCCCAATTTGGTCGCAACCCTTATTTCTGAATTGCGAGTGCAAAGGTACACACTTTTCTCATACCCACCAAATATTTCTCCAACTTTTTTCAAAAAAAATACTTTTCATCTTTACGAAGCACGAAAATCCAGCCTCACAGCGGTGCCAGTCACCCTCTCAGCGGTGCCAGTCACCCTCTCGCACTCCCTCCTCCCGTTTGTCGTGTAAGCAGTCACATAGTGACAGCCCGTGTCAACACGACCTGCCGGAAAGCCCCTACCCACACAAATTTACAAAATATGATTAATATATTTTGTATTTTGGGCGATTAACGCTAACTTTGTCGGAACAAATACATTATATATATAAAACATACTCACACTGATAAATAACTGAATGAAATCAACATCAACAGAAGCGCTGCTAAAGATCATCGTTGCCGCCATTGAGGACAAGAAAGGTGAAGACATCCGCGTCGTGGACCTCAGGCATATAGATGGCGCTATCGCCAACTATTTTGTCATTTGCCAAGGTGGGTCGCCCGCACAAGTGGAGGCCATCGCCCAGTCGGTAGGAGACAAATGCCGCGACGAGGCTGGAGAAAAGCCCGTAGGCGTCAATGGCCTCGGTACGGATCAATGGGTAGCGATAGACTTTGTAGACATTATGGTGCATATCTTCCTCCCCGAACCACGCGCGTTCTACGACTTGGAGCATCTGTGGGAGGATGCAGACATCAAGAAGATCGAATCGAAATAACAATATCAGAAAAACAACGCCGGATGACCAATACCGGAATATTAATAAGCTAAAGATCAATATCACACAATGAATAATAGGCAATTCAACCCCAACAACCAGCAGCAGCCCAAGATGCCGAGATTCAATATGAACTGGCTCTACATCATCGTGGCAGTCATCCTGGCTGTTATGCTTTTCAGTGGCGGGGGAGGCTCCATCGTCAAGGGAGGCTCCAGCCAGGAAGCGAGCTACAGCGACTTTAAGACCTACGTGGAGAAAGGCTATGCCCAACGCATCGTCATCAACAAGAGCGAAAACACGCTGAAGATGTTCGTCAAGCCACAATATATCCGGACAGTCTTCAACATGACTGCGCAGCAAGTAGGCACAAGCCCCTGGGTGAGCGTGCAGTTCGGATCAGTGGATGAGCTTGAGAAGTTCCTCGACACACAACAGCAGAAACATAAGTTCGCAGGTTATAGCTACGACAATGAGCATGGCTCCGACATCTGGAGCATACTCCTTAACCTTGCTCCACTTCTCTTTATGTTCTTCCTTTTCTGGATGCTCAGCCGCGGTATGAGCGGTGGGGCAGGCCTCGGAGGAGGCGGTGGCATCTTCAATGTCGGCAAGAGCAAAGCCAAGCTCTATGAGAAAGGAAACGAGATGGGTATCACCTTCAAGGATGTCGCCGGACAGGAAGGTGCCAAGCAAGAGGTGCAGGAGATCGTCGACTTCCTGAAGAACCCGAAGAAATATACGGAGCTCGGAGGGAAGATACCCAAGGGTGCCCTGCTCATCGGTCCTCCGGGAACAGGTAAGACGCTGCTTGCCAAAGCCGTGGCAGGAGAGGCTGGCGTGCCGTTTTTCTCCATGTCGGGTTCCGACTTCGTAGAGATGTTCGTCGGTGTAGGTGCCAGCCGTGTGCGTGATGTCTTTGCCCAGGCCAAGCAGAAAGCGCCCTGCATCATCTTCATTGATGAAATCGATGCCGTGGGCCGTGCCCGCTCGAAGAACCCTTCGATGGGCGGCAACGATGAGCGCGAGAACACCCTCAACGCCCTGCTCACAGAGATGGATGGATTCGGGACCAACTCGGGTGTCATCGTCCTCGCGGCTACCAACCGTGCTGATATGCTCGACAAAGCCTTGCTGCGTGCAGGACGGTTCGACCGGCAGATTCATGTCGATCTTCCCGATCTCGCAGAGCGTAAGGCTATCTTCCTCGTACACCTCAAGCCGCTGAAGTTAGGCAAAGACATCGATGTCGACTTCCTCGCACGTCAGACCCCGGGATTCTCCGGCGCTGACATTGCCAACGTCTGCAACGAGGCTGCGCTGATTGCCGCAAGACATAACAGCCAAGCTGTGGGAAAGCAAGATTTCCTTGATGCCGTAGACCGTATCGTAGGCGGATTGGAGAAGAAGACGAAGGTGATGACCGCTGAAGAGAAGCGTGCCATCGCTATCCATGAAGCCGGACACGCAACGATCAGTTGGTTCTGCAAATATGCCAACCCGTTGGTTAAAGTCACCATTGTGCCGCGTGGTCAGGCGCTGGGTGCCGCCTGGTACATTCCGGAGGAACGTGTTATCACAACCAAGGAGCAAGAGCTCGACCAGATCTGTTCGCTCCTCGGCGGACGGGCTGCGGAGGAGCTCTTCGTAGGATCGATCTCTACGGGTGCCATGAACGACCTGGAGCGCAGCACGAAGGCTGCCTTTGGTATGGTAGCTTACACGGGTATGAGCGACCGCCTGCCCAACATCTGCTATTATAATAACGATGAGTATTCGTTCCAGCGTCCTTACAGCGAGACGACTGCGAAGATCATTGACGACGAGGTGCTCAAGATCGTCAACGAGCAATATGAACGCGCCAAACAGATCCTCACCGAACACAAAGAGGGTCATGCCGCCATCGCTCAACTGCTCTTCGACAAAGAGGTTATCTATCGTGAGGATGTTGAGAAGATCTTGGGTAAGCGCCCCTGGACGAGCCGTTCTGAGGAGCTGATCAAGGAAAACGAGAAACTTGAGGCTGAGAAGAAAGCTGAAGAAGAGGCTAGTGCTCCTAAGCTCGAGGACATGCCCGACGAAGTGAAGAAGGCTCAGGCTGAACACGAAAAGGCTCAGGCTGAGCAAGAAAAGGCGCAGGCTGAGCAAGAAAAGGCGCAGGCTGAGCAAGAAAAGACACAGGACGGACAGGGAAAAGAGCAAAAAGATTAATATTATGACAGCCAAACAAAAGAATCTTATCGTCAGGACGATCACCGGCGTTCTCTTTGTCGCCATCATGGTAGCCGGCTTCCTTAATGCTATGGCGATGATCGTACTGTTTTCCATCATCACAGCGCTGACGCTGTGGGAATATACAGGGTTGGTCAACGACAGGGTTGCCAACGTCAGTGTCAACCGCTTTATCTCTACAGTGGGCGGCGTTTACTTCTTCATCGCCGTAGCCCTTTGGAGCGTAGATGTGGTGAGAGGCTTCGCCGTAATGATCCCCTACGTGCTCACCATCATCTATCTGATGATCAGTGAGCTCTACGCCAAGAACAAAGACGCGGTGACCAACATGGCTTACACCATGCTTGGGCAGATGTATATTGCAATGCCTTTTGCGCTCATCAACATTCTGGCCTTCAAGCGAGATGCAGAAGGTAACTTCAGCGAATACGAAATGCTCTTGCCGCTCTCGATCTTTATCCTGCTCTGGTCTAACGATACTGGAGCTTATTGCTGTGGCTCGCTCTTCGGTAAGCACAAGCTCTTCCCACGCATCTCTCCGGGAAAGACATGGGAAGGAAGTATCGGCGGGGGAATCTTCGCTGTTATCATTGCAGGGGTCATCGGCTACTTGGCAAACATGGGGGCTGTACCTCACACGCTGAATATCTGGCAATGGTTAGGTTTAGGCGCTGTCGTTGTTATTTTTGGCACCTGGGGTGATCTCGTAGAAAGTCTTTTCAAGCGAACCGTAGGTGTTAAGGATAGTGGTAATATTCTTCCGGGACATGGCGGTATGATGGATCGCTTCGACTCCAGCCTCATTGCCATCCCTGCGGCGGTGATCTATCTGTACTCACTCACGCTGTTCTGAAGAAGCCCTTCCCCTTAATCCCCTCCCCAAAGGGGAGGGGGTGATATGTTCCAAGAAACAAAAGAGCCCGCTTCCTTAACTCCCTTTTAAGGGATTAAGAAAGCGGGCTCTTTGTAAATTTATCTCTTGCTTTATATCGCGCTGTAGCCTCTTGTAGAGTTATCCTTCATGATGTCACGGATATTTTTCTCCACGTAAGGACCATCATGATGGGCGGTAGGATCAGCATGATGAGGAACGTCCTCAACATAACTGAAGTTCTTATAATGCAGCTCGCTGATACCCCACAGAAGGCAAGCTGTAACGATGAAGAGAATGAATGCCAATGCTATACTCATAATTCTGTCGTTGAAATGATTCCGTTGTTATTTAATTTTCGGCAAAGTTACGGAAAAAGGTTGATTTGAAGAAGCAATTTTGGAGAATTAACGCAGAATGACCATGAAATAAAGGAAAGACTATAATGGCTCAGGTGCAGGAGTCCGTGGTGTCAAGCCACGGACTTCTGCACCTGAGCCGTTATATTGGACGAAAGAAGCTGTGATAACTGATCCTTTGTCATTTCTGTCGATGGAATAGGCGTAATTAATTCTGGAAGAGAAAGACCGTTAGAAACATTTTTCTCAGCAAGCTCATAGATGAAGAAAACTCCATTAGCATTTGCCATAGCACTAATATCCTTTGCCAATTCTTCTTTCCACTTTGGATTCGCCTTAGCAAAAGAACGTTTGTATTCTAACTCGGTAGATTCCTCCACAGAATTGTCTATCAAAAATTGTATGTCCGCAATGCTTTCTATAGTCATACGTCTTACGTTTGTGTTAGAAAAGTCCCGATGGAACAAGGCCCAATGAATTAATAGACTCATAGGCATTGGAAAGCGAATCAAAAACCTTCAACACATCGTTGTAGTCCCAGAATTTGAGCTCGTCGCGTATTGCCTTCAAAGAAGATGCTTCCTTCTTAATCTTCTCAAGTTGTTTAGCATCAGAAACGGCTACAATACCTTGTACCGATGGGTTATTCTTCGCCTTCATCAGATTGAGCAACAGGCTGTCTATACTTCCGCTGGTTTGAACCTCAAAAACGTATGTGATTCTTCCCATATTACCAACTGAAACTTCCCAGATGGCATCAACAACCGCACCATCAGCGACTTTCTTCTCAACTTCTGCCTTGAAGCCAAGAAAGGAGCCTATGTCTCTGATTCGGTCTCTTACATCATTATGGACAAAAGTCTTCTGCTTCTCTGTTTCTTTTTTCTCTTCCTCAGGAACAGCTGTATCTGCAGGCTCTATCTGCAGGTCTTTCCAAATGAAGTAGTCTAAGGCAAGTAGGTCTTCGATTTCGCTGACACCTTGCTTTATTGCGGAATCAACAAGTTCACGACCAACCTTAGAGAGATAAGCGTATTTCTTACCATCAAGAGCAGAATTATATTTAGGAACTTTAGGAATACCCAAAGCTATAAAACCTGTAAGCGATTTTTTGTTCCAAAGAATGAACTCGTTTGGATTGAACTTGTTCAGCAACTCACTGATAATGGCAGGACCTAGGCCCTTAATCTTTTCACGAAACTCATCCCATCTGCTTTCGATGGATGCTTTCCCATAGAACAGATTAACAAGTTGCTTACGAATCAAGTCTATGCCATTGCTTTCAATCACGTTGTCGAGGTAATATTTCTTATTTCCCCACATACGCATAGCCCATAGAGGCGCTATAAGATTGAAGAACTCCTCCTCTGACAGGTTTTGCAATCGTTCTTTCGTGTACGATTGCATTTCCTTACACATGGCGTGGCGCTCATTGAAGTCAGCCTCTACCTCTGCCTTATTGCGGTCTGCCCATTTCTTGTAGTTTGAAAGGGCTGTTGAATATAACTTGTCGTTCATATTACCAACTTAATAAAATGATAAATGAAATTATAACGATATTACTTCAGATATTTGTCAAGAATGTCTTGTTTAACCTTCGTACATGAAGCAACCTTTAACTGAAGGGTATCTATTTCCTTCTGAATCTCTAAAAGTTGTATTGCGCAGTCGTCTTGAACGGTTTTGGATGGCATAACAATTTTCACATTTGCAAGTGCATTTTGAGAAATATTCGGCTGACCTGTTCTGTTTGCATACTGGTTCAAATGTGCTTCTCTTAAAGCATAAGTTAAATACACCTTATTTACATTTTCAAGAAATTCTTTACAATACAAAGCATTATCTGTTATCCAACAATTCGCTTCTGTTAGATATACACTTCCACAATATTCTCCAACTCGACCAATAACAATGGTTTCTTCTGAAATGAAACCAACATTATGAAATCCTATTATGCCATTTCCTCCATATACTGGAATATTCCCCTTCTTCATTTTATTTGCAGGAAGAGCGTTACCACTTGACAATTTAAGAATGCTTGAAATGGACTTTGAACTACCTTTAACTGAACCTATCAAGTTCACCATGTCAGCTTTCTTATTGACTATATTTTGCTCAGCTTTCTTGCACTCTTCATCTACCTTCTTGCACTCATCTACTATTTTTTTTTGAATGTCCGGAGAAGGTATGGGAATGTCAAAATTTGGAATAATCTTTTTATCTCCGCGTGGCATCTTTACACCCTTTTTACCTACCATCATGTAGTCAAAGAACGTATCTGTTGACATAATGACTTTTAGGTAGTCATTCAATACTTCCTTAGGCTTAGAGTTCCTAAAAACAAGGACATCTTTTGAACATCCACCGTCACGGTCAGCCATCCAGATCTTCTTCAGATATGGACGAATATTTGAAACAAGAATATCACCTTTTTTAAATGCTGTGATAGAATCTATGTTTGGAACATCTTTGTAGGCAACAACCCCCGCACGATTTTGCAGCATATTCTCCGTAGATATGTAGTCGGAAACGGATATACTCGACATCTTAATTGAGGTTGTTACATAAGGAGCAACTACTGACAATTTTTCTGTAGATGTTCCTTCTTTACATTCGATTTTGGGATAAACAAGAATTGGAGTGGTTTTGATTGCCTTGTCAAAATTCACTCGTTTAAAATCAAGCATATCCTCAAGTAGGTAGGAATCAACATACTCTCCTATCTCCTCTGGCACATCCACATTTTCACCAAGATAATTCTTGCGGATAAGGGTATTTATCTTTTCTTCATTGAATAGATTATGTGGATCGAAAAGAGGAGTCTCGATCTGTTGTATTCCTTTGTTGGCAGCAATTTCATTGTCGTCATCTTCCACTACAGCACCAAGGTATTTTATACCCTCGCTACCCTTGCGGTTGCTCCATTCATAGCCAAGGAATTTCTTTGTTTCAGCGGTCTTAGTTGGAGATTTTACTACAATTACCGACTGTGGATTACTCTCGCAAAGCATGAAATAGTAAAGCTTATCTTTCTCCATATTTCGAATAGAGTCAAGAATATACTTCGCCAACTCAGCATCCTTCCTGGATTGGGTATAACGGGCTGTTACTCTCTTCTTCTTGATATTCTTTGCCGCTGTGTTATTAGAGAACTCAGCTTTATAAGCAGCGAAAATCTCATGCTTCATCAAATTCTCAGAAGGATTGCCATTAAGCAGAGTAAGATACTCATCGTACGGTACGCCTATATGCTGGGCATAACGTTCAATCGCATCCCCATCTTCATAACGATGATCCTGCCCGTGATTGTTTGAAAACCATGCTTCCACACGATTGCGATAATGTGTTGCTAACTCTGGCTCAGATTTCTTTCGACGAAGGAAAAGAACCACAGTATTAGTGCCAGTCTTGCCAAATGTTCCACTACCAAACTCAGCAACAGCCACAAAATCGAAATATTGCAATAAGATTTCACGCGTCTTGACATAGATATTACTGCTGTTAGACAAGATGCTTGATGGAAGAATAATTGCTGCCACACCATCGGGAGCTAGCAGTTGCTTCGCCCGTTCAATAAAGAAAGCCTCAATACAATTGTTTGTTTCTAATTGCTTGCTGTCAACATCAGCACTCAGCACATAGGCATCACGTTGCTCCTTACTAAGCGTAGCAAGAAAGCCAGTTACACTATATGGAGGGTTGGCTATGAGCACCTTGAAGTCGCCATCCTTAATCGCATCATGATGCACAAGGGCGTCACCATATACAATGTGTATGCCATCCTGACCATACATGAATGATGATACCTTTGACACTTTTGAAAGGCGATACTCTTTTTCAATGCCATAGATTTGCTTGTAATAGTCGGGAAGGGATTGGACACCCTTGTATTGCTCCACAAATGGCTTTATCTGTGAAGCATACTCATTGAGGAAGTGACCTGCGCCACAAGCATAGTCTATGGCTTTAGGAATATCGGTATTGTCGCGAATAATCTGCTCCAATGGCAAGGAACTGACCATAAAACGAGTAATCGGGGTAGGAGTAAAGAACTGGCCTTCGTTTTGCTTTACGCCTTGGTCGAGGAAACCCTCAAACAAGTCTCCGAGGAATTGGTTCTGTTGTTCAGTTTTAAGGCGCATGTCTTGAAGCATCTCTACCATTGCTTTGAGGATAACAGCATTCTGAACAAAGAGTTGCTTGTTATGCACATCAAGAAAACCAAAATCGCTATTGCTATAGAACTTCAACTGACGGAAATATTCCAAGATAGTGTCCTTGATGGCATCAGGGTCATTCTTCTGCATTCGGAATGCATTATCAATACTTGCATTATCGATGTATGTGACATCTTCCCCCAAATAATCCTTCATTCCTATCTGGTAGAGCTTTTGCAATCGATCTTGAAAACTATAATAATCATCATAGGCAGCACCCTTCCATAGGAACTGCAAATCCTTAGGATTACGCACTTCATCTACAACCTTCACCAAAAATAGATTGACAAGTTTGTCGAAAGCATTCTCATGGCTGGCTACATTGTGTTGGCGAAGTATCTGGGCGAACTGATGATATTTGCGTTGTATGTCCTGACCATCAACAATAACAAGGTCGTCAATGCTCAGCTTCTTCTTTGTAACGCCAAAGGCTGGCACCTCATCAATCTCAAAAGCTCCGTTCGTCGCATAATCCTTGCCATAAGTCTCGGACCAGACTTTGAAGAAGTCATCTCTTGTACCATTATCTGCGCTTACCTTTTCGAAACTGATAAGCTGGGGATTAGATTCAAGGTACTCCTTGTTGTCGGTCATCGTAATCAGACGATAATTGCAGCGAGGTTCGCCATCCACGAAATCGGATGCATAAAGAACAAGATATCGTGCTTGACGATAGGTGTTGTAATAGTTGAACAACTGCCCGCCATCCTGTAATGTCTTTTTCCATGCTTTGCTAAACTCATCATCTTCTTTTCCGTCCATTGTCTTACACTCAATAAGCATATATGGACGCTTATCGTTGTCGCGAATCAGAATGTCACAATAGAAATGAGAATCTTCTCTTCCGCCTGGAGTCTTTGGCTCTAAAACAATGTTCTCTGGCCTGTATCCCTGAGCTAGAAGGCCTACAACACATCCCAGAACAACGAAATTCTCATTAGCAGAGAAGTTCTTTGTTGTGTCTCGGTCTGCTTCTATACCTTCAGGATAGACAATCCTCTCGTTTGTGAAATCAACAGCTATAGTGCAGTTAATGTTATCAATATGCAAGTTCATCTCATCTTGTACAGTTTCAGATTGCTGAAAGCCAAGACAAGTAAGAAAATTTCTGAGATTATCTTTTGTAATCATATATGGACATATCGAAGTTTACTTTGTTGAATTTAACAAGTCCTTCACGTCTACGTCAAGGAGTCTTGCTATCTTGTCTAATGTTTGAAGGTCTGGCTGTGATGCATTGGAGCACCAGCGGCTTGTGGTCGTAGTGCTAACACCCAGTTGCTCTGCAAGCCACTTGCCTGTTTTCTTCTGTTCAACCAGCACAACCTTTAATCGATTCAAATCGTCCATCGTAATTTTATTTAAGTTCAATGCAAATATATTAACAATTTTCGTAACAACCATGATAAAGGCTTTCTTTTTATGCTTTTATAACGAATTTGTAGCTGAATCATCACTTTTTGTGCTTCTCAGATGACATTATCTCCCCTCTGCTATTAGCGATATTTTCTCATTTTAATTTATTGTCCATCTCAAACAAAAAGCGTATCTTTCCTCTATAAAACCTAATAACCTGAGTTGTAACCACTCAGCACCCCTGTATACATGAGCAGTCATCTCACTGTCGTACGACAGCAAGAATCGCTTTGAATTTAGAATTTCCATTCTTCATGGCAGTTTCTGCAATGGAGAGAAGCTTTGCAAAATCGTCTGCACCACCATCAGTTCGAAAACATCCACTGACTTTCTGTTTTATCTTTATTTTCCGTACCCCACGCTCGCTGGCATTGTTGTCATAAGGGACGTGCATATCGGATCGAAACGTGAACAGATATTGGCTCAGGTGCAGAAGTCCGTGGCTTGACACCACGAAGAGCTAACCAAATATCTTCATCATGCGGTACATGATTTTCTAAAGCGGGAGAATCGAGTATGATGTTCTTTCCGTCCGCGGAAAGCCATCGGCGGCGACGCACGTGGAGAAGATCATGCCATACTTCGCCACGCAAGTCTCATTCATCAAGATAGATGTGAAGGTACAACTAATTTAGATAAAGTTACTGAAAATCCAGCAATTTACATCGAAAGCTAATCCTTTTTTACTAATTTTGCAAGGAAAAAGAAGAAACACACTGAATATGGCATTGGGAAAATGGATAGGAGGCTTTCTTGGCCTTATGGCAGGCGGCCCTTTGGGGGCTATTGCCGGCTTTGTGTTGGGCTCTCTCTTTGACAAGAGCACGGAGCCGGCAGAATATGATGAGAACAACCATCGCTATCGTTCTCAACAGCAAGCCTATGGGTCACAGACCTATGGCTCGCAGCAATCATATACCTCACAGCAACAGTTCTACGAAGGCCAGCGCAACACATTCCGTTTCTCGCTGCTCGTGCTTGCTTCATACATCATCCGGGCTGACGGCAAGGTCATGCACTCTGAGATGAACGTCGTCCGCACTTTCCTCCGCAACAACTTCGGTGAGGCTGCCGTGACTGAGGGTGAGCAGATCCTCCTCAAGCTCTTTGATCAACAGAAACGGCTCGGGATGGCCGAGTTCCGCTCCGCCGTGATGAGCTCCTGCCGCCAGCTACGTCAGTATATGCCTTATGAGCAGCGCTTAGAGTTGCTCCACTTCCTCGTGCTCATAGCGCAGGCGGATGGTGTCGTGTCTTCCGGCGAGGTCAGTGCCTTGCGCGAGTGCTCGTCAGAGTTAGGTCTGGATGCCTCCGATCTCGACAGCATGCTGAACCTCAACGATGCCTCAACCTCGCTCGATGCTGCCTATAAGGTGTTAGGTGTCTCGCCCTCGGCTACCGAGGATGAGCTGAAAGCCGCTTACCGAAAGCTCGCATTGAAAAATCACCCTGACCGCGTGGCTTCCTTAGGAGAGGAAGTGAGAAAAGCTGCTGAGAAGAAGTTTCAGGAAATCAATGCTGCTAAGGAGACCATCTGGAAAGCAAGGGGGATGAGAGGATAAATGGGTTATGAGTTTTTGAGTTAATGAGTTTTTGAGTTAATAAGATAATGAGACCGTGAAAAGATAAAACGACAAGAGGTTGCCCTACAAGGACAACCTCTTGTCGTTTATCATTATGAATAGCCTTATTCTTCAGCCGTCTCTTCTGTCTTCTTCCTTCTTGTCGTGCGCTTACGCTTCGGTTTTGTCTCCTCCGGGGTCTCCGTTTTGATACCGGCGAGTTCCGGATCGATGAGGATACGGCCGCAATATTCGCAGACGATGATCTTCTTATGCTGCTTGATATCGAGCTGACGCTGTGGCGGGATCTTATTGAAACAACCACCGCAGGCATCACGCTGCACATAAACGATTCCCAAGCCATTGCGCGCTGACTTACGGATACGCTTAAAACTCTGAAGCAGACGCGGTTCGATCTTTGTCTCGAGCTCCTTGGCGCGCTCTTTCAGGTCAGCCTCTGCATCACGCGTCTCCTGCATGATATCGTCAAGCTCTGCACGCTTCGATACGAGATCAGCCTGACGGTCAGTGATCGTAGCCTGAACCTTTTCAAGATCAGCCTGACGCTCCGAAATCTTCTCGTTGGCATCCTTGATCTTCTTGTTGGCAAGCTCAATCTCGAGACTCTGGAACTCGATCTCCTTGGAGAGGTTGTCATATTCGCGGTTGTTTCGAACACTTTCAAGCTGCTGCTTATACCGATCAACACTCTGCTGATACTGTTCTATCTCGTTGCGCCGCTGAGCCACAGCACTCTGATAATCAGCAATCTCATCCTTAATCTTCTGAAGACGGGTGTTCAAGCCTGCGATCTCGTCCTCAAGATCCTGAACCTCAAGGGGAAGTTCGCCACGCAAAGCACGCTTCTCGTCGATGGACGACAGCGTCACTTGTAATTGGAAGAGCAACCTGAGCTTCTCCTCCACCGTCATCTCTGACGGGTCTTTCTTTGTTGTTGCCATAGTTTATTTTTATTATTTATTGATTCTCAAATATACAATATCGGATTGGTATTGATCTCAGACAATACGCATCTCACGCCCGGACAAGCATCCTCGATAATCTCACGGAAGATCTCGTTGGTGAACTGTTCGCTCTGATAATGCCCGATAACGGCAATCTGTATGATCTGCTCCCAACCAAAATACTGGTGGTAATGCATCTCTCCTGTGAGGAACGCATCAGCTCCGGCCTTGACCGCATCGGGGAGCAGGAAGTCGCCCGCTCCTCCACAGATTGCCACCGTACGGATCGGCCGACGAAGCATCGCGTTGGCCATGACACATTCCACGTTGAACGTATGCTTCAACAGTGCGATGAAATCATCGGCAGCCATCGGTTCGTCAAAAGTCGCCACAATCCCGTCACTGCCGTGCACCGCACTGCCCCGTGCATCACTCACCGCTTTGCTGTGCCCTATCGTGCCTGTAACCTTGGCACCCATCTTGGCAGCAATGCGATAGTTCACTCCCCCAACAGCTGCATCCATATTCGTGTGCATGGACACGACAGCAATATCATGCTTGATGGCTTTCATCACCACACGCTGTACGAAATCGCCGCCTGTAAGATGAGCTAACTTATGAAAAATGAGAGGATGATGGCTGACGATAAGATTACAGCCTTTCTCAATGGCCTCGTCGAGCACAGCCTCAGTAACGTCTAAACACAATAATGCCCCTGATACCTCGGCCTCTGTCAGTCCCACTTGCAAGCCGGCATTATCATAGTCTTCCTGCAGGGGCAAAGGCGCGAAACGTTCAAGGGCATCCACCACTTCTATTATTTTCACGCTTAAAACGATTTGGTGCAAAGATACGAAAAACGTGGCACAATCCATGTACCACGTTCTATTATTTATAGTTTCTTAATAGTTAAGAACCTTCTCGCCAAGAGCAGTCCCTAACCATCCTGCCTCATACAGTTATTCTTCAGGTGCCGAGAGCAGATCCTTGAAATCAGTATACCCGTTCTCCACAAGGAGGTTGTACCACTGCAGCAGTTTTTTGATGTCGCTGTCGTGCACACGGTCGCGGTCATAGTTGGGGAGCACCTCTGCGAAGTAATCGCGCAGTTCTTTCGACGAGCACTTCTTATAGTCAAGCGCAGCCTTCTTGGAACCTTCTTTCTCCCCTACGTTAGCGAGCACCTTCCAAAGAGGGATGTCGTCGGCATCAGTATACATTGCGATGTCGCCAAGGCTCGTCACACGATCTGAAGCAAAGACCGGCAAGCGATGATGAGTAGCATCTATCGTCTCCACGATAAGGTTCATCTTACCGCGAGAAACAAGTTTGTAAAGTCCGGGCTTACCGGAAATGGACAAAATAGTCTCCATGTTGTTATAATAATATTATTTTTGTGTTTAATAATTCTTTGATTTGATCCTCTAAGTCTCTTATCCCGTCATTGACGATGACGTAATCGCTGTGTTGCTCCACCTTCTCTTGCGGCCATTGTTTATGGATCCACTCCAAGGCCTTCTCCTCTGTGATGCCGTCACGATTCATGACCCGCTGCACACGCGTCTCCAAAGGAGCGGAGACACACACGATGAAATCGAAATCGATTCGTTTATAGAACCCACTGTCGAAGAGGATAGCGCTTTCCAACCAGCTATATCCGCTCTGTAGAAAGTCGCGGGCAATGGCCGGATGAATAAGATTGTCGACCCTAAGTTTGTTGGCCTCAGACTTTAATAAATATTGTGCAAGCACACGCTTCTGCAACACCTTATTTATATATACATCCTTCCCAACGATGTCTGCAAGATCGTGCTGAAGTGCCTCATCCGTAGCCCATAGACGTTTCGCAGCCGCATCACAGTCATAAACCTTGATGCCATACTGTTCCAGCCGCCTGCAAACGAAACTCTTGCCGCTGCCTATTCCCCCTGTTATAGCAATATGCTTCATATTTGATAAAAGGCTCACTGCTGCTCAATGAGATAATCGACCTGCGTATTCTCCAACTTCGGGTTGCGTGCATACCTGGAGTTGTTGTGCAAATAAAGGCTACATTTATCAGAAGGATGGGCAGCTATCTCACGGTAATCCACATTCACCACAAAGTCGGATGGATGCACGAAACGGTAGAGGTGGGAACCCACATTATACTTCACCTTGACAGTCTGTGGAAAGGTTCTTACCACAAGGCTCTCCGGTTTGTTGATGGTTGTTATAGGCACCTCCACACTCCCTTCCGTCAACACATCAGGACAGAGGGTAATCTTAACTTTTGAAGGCACCACCTTCGCGGATGCAATGGCGCGCAAAGCCACCACACGTGTCACCGTGTCGTTGAAGTTGGAGATGTCGAGATTCTCTGTCAGCACATTCTGAATCTTGTCAAGTATCTGCTTACTTGCATAGACTGTCGCATACTCCGGCACAATCTGCACATGAGCAAGATAATAATTATCCGCGGGTGCGATGTTTCCCGACAACTCAATCTTTATCCTGCGATTCAAACCATAGTTGAAGGTGAAATCCAGCTTATCATATTTCAAAGCTGTAATCGCAGTAGAGCCAAAGACTTGCTGCTTCAGCATCTTCAGCAGATCAGTAGACGGTATCTCCCCACGCCCGTTCTGCTTATCAGCATAGGCAGAGAACTTAACCATCAACGGGCGGAGCTTCTGATAAGTAGTATATACCATAATGACATACCCCTTATCCTTCAGCGACACCTTCACCGTGTCGGAAGGCTCAGAGGTTATCACCACATTCTTAGGTACTCCCGTTAAAGCCAACGGAACCTTAAACTCCACCTCGTACGTCTCATTGAGCGTCATCATCAACCAGAAGACACCACTGAGGGCTAAGAAGAAGAGAAAAATTAAAAACTCCTTGCCTGAGAAATCAGACAAGAAGGTTTTTAAGAGATGATATATACGTTTGAACGTATGCATCACGCATTATTCGGCTGTCCCTGAGTGGCATCCGCGAAGACATAACCTTTGTCCACCGTGATAACCACCCCATGAGCCACCTCCACATCAATGGTGTTCTTAGCTTGGTCGATGCGCTTCACAGTACCATAAATTCCACCGCCGGTGACGACACGGGAGCCTTCCTGAAGAGAGTTCTGGAACTCACGAATCTTCTTCTGTCTTTTCTGCTGTGGACGGACCATAAAGAAATACATGATAACGAAGATTGCAACCAGCATGAAGATCATGCCGCCGAATCCACCACCTCCTTGGGCTGCTGCCTGAGCAGCGAGAAACAATGATGTCATAAATATGATGATTAATAATTATTACTCTTTTGGCTCTTCCTGAGACGCATTGCTCTGCGGCTGTTCCTCTTCCGCCTGCTTTCCTTCAGTCTCTTCAGGTTTCGGCTTGTGCACGAATCTCACGGGTTTGCCGTTACCCTCATTCCGATAGTTGCCGTTCTGATACCCGCCGTTCTGCTGCCGTCTGTCAGCATAGTTGTTTCTCTCCGGGCGCGGGGGCATCGGCTTGAGCAGCTTGCCCGTATCGACGAGATGGCGGGCGATAGCGTCCAACATACCGTTGATATAGCCGCCACTGCGCGGGGTGCTGTAGCGCTTGGCCATATCCACATATTCGTTGATCGTGACGGAGACGGGGATGTTCGGGAAGTTGAGCAGCTCGGCAATGGCAATCTGCATGATGACGATATCCATGTAAGCCAAGCGTGAGAAGTCCCAGTTGCGCGAGGCCTCGCTCATATAGCGCTGGTATTCGTTGGCATTGAGAATAGTGGCCCGGAAGAGCTTGCGTGCAAACTCGCGGTCGTCCTCATCCTTATACTCCGGCAAGAGCTCCTGATTGCCCCTCTCCTTCGGATCAAAACGTTTGATCGTCTTCAGCACAAAGGTATCGACCACCTCCTTGTCGTCGTTCCAGTAAAGGCTCTTCTCCTCCAACAATTGGTCAAGGTCCGCATTGTCCTCGATAAGCTGACGATAAAGCTTGCGCCACACCTCACGGTCTGCTTCATAGTCGCTCTGCGGTGAAGCCATATATTCTTTGTAAGTATCGCTCTGCTCTATCTTGTTGCAGAGGCTGCGCACGAAGTCTTTGTCATCATTCCATGACATATTTTTATCTTCGTTGAAACTGTTGAGCGCCTTGTTCTCCTGCAACTGCACGGCGAACTTATTGAAAATAAACTTTGTGGATGGTTCGTCCTTTCCTTCTCTTTTGTTACGAACGGAGAGTTGCTCGACGCGTTGCGTCTCCTCCTGAGTAACAGCAACAATGAGGTCAAGAAGATAATTGTAAAGGTCATATGCTTTGGAAAGGCTCAGCAACAACTCTTTTTCAGCGTTCTCAATGTTCTTGCTACCATTCTGGTAATAAGCATAGGTCAACTGCACTATTTTTGTGCGTATCAGCTCTCTGTTAATCATTTGTTCGTTCTTTGACAGTGCCTTGCACCGTTCTACATAGTTTTATGTTGCAAAAGTAGTAAATTATCATGTTTCAAACAAAAAATACAGCTAAATATTTGTTTTTTTTCAATTATCTTGTGCTATTAAGCGGAAAAGTCGTACCTTTGCACCGCTTTTCAGACTTGGAAAGTCTTCCCAGTGTGATGGCGAATTAAAAAAACAAGTTTAATTTAGAGTAACACATTTCAAAAATGAAGGAAATCAGTATCTCAGGTAAGAAGCGCGAAGCCCTTGGTAAGAAAGCTTCTAAGGCCCTCCGTAAGGAAGGTTTCATCCCTTGCAATCTCTATGGTGAGGCAAAAGACGCCAACGGCAATCCCGAGGCGCTTGCTTTCGCTGCTCCGTTCAACGAGCTCCGCAAAGTGATCTACACTCCTCACATCTATGTCATCAAGATTAATATCGACGGTCAGGATCACACCGCTATCCTGAAGGAGATCCAGTTCCACCCCGTCACCGACGCTCCTCTGCACGTCGACTTCTACGAGGTCAACGACCAGAAGCCTATCACCATCGGCATTCCCGTTAAGCTCAACGGTCTGGCACAGGGTGTCCGCGACGGTGGCCGCATGAACCTCTCTATCCGCAAGATCGACGTTACGGCTCCTTATCAGCAGATCCCTGAGCACCTCGACATCGACGTGACGGGTCTGAGACTTGGCAAGAGCATCAAGGTCGGTCAGCTCTCCTTCGAGGGTCTGGAGCTCGCTACAGGCAAGGACGTTGTCGTATGCTCGGTGAAGATGACTCGTAACGCTGTGGCTTCTGACGACACAGCTGCCGCCGACGCTGACGCTGCCGCAGCTCCTGCTGCTGATGCTGCCGCTAAGTAAGCAACAAGTAAGACAAGATAAAGACAAAAGGAGAGCTGTGCATACAGAGCGCGGCTTTCCTTTTTTGTTTTTTAGCCGCGTCACACGGCTCTTTTCTTCCTCATCATTCTTTTATTATTTCAATCTATACAATGGATAAATATTTGATATGCGGTCTCGGGAACCCCGGCGATGAATATGCCAACACGCGTCACAACACGGGCTGGATGGCGATGGACCATTTTGCCAAGGCCGTAGGTGCCGAATGGCGCGACCGTCGCTACGGTTTCGTGGCTGAGACTTCGCTCAAGGGCCGCAAGGTGTTCCTCCTCAAGCCCACCACTTTCATGAACCTCTCGGGCAACGCGGTGCGCTACTGGCTCAACGAAGAGAAAATTGACCAGTCGCGCCTCCTTGTCGTCAGCGATGATGTGGCACTGCCGCTCGGCGAGTTCCGACTGAAGGGCAGCGGAAGCAACGGAGGGCACAATGGGCTCGGACATATCATCCAGCTCATCGGCGAGAACTTCTCACGCCTGCGCATCGGCATCGGCAACGACTACCCGCGCGGGGGACAGATCGACTGGGTGCTGGGCCACTATTCGTCCGAAGACATGAAGATCCTGCAACCGACCCTCGACCTCTCCGTGGACATCATCAAGAGTTTCGTGCTGCAAGGGATCAACGAGACCATGAATCAGTACAATAAATTAGGCAAGCGTAAGAAATGAGCGAGAATACACCACACATGCCGAAGTTCGGCACCTCCGCCCGCATCGACAAATGGCTGTGGGCAGCGCGTGTGTACAAGACGCGCTCCATGGCTGTGGATGCCATCAAGAACAGCCGCGTCACCATCGACGGCACAGCCGTGAAACCCAGCCACATCATTAAAGAAGGCGATGTCATCAGCGTGCGCAAGCCTCCTGTCACCTACTCTTTCAAGGTGATTGCTTGCATCGAGACCCGTGTCGGAGCCAAGCTCCTGCCGCAGGTCTATGAGAACGTGACACCGGCTGAAGAATATGAGAAACTGGAAATGAGCCGCATCAGTGGGTTCATCGACCGCCAACGCGGCACGGGGCGCCCCACAAAGAAAGAGCGCCGCCAGCTCGATGCCTTCACCGATCCGCTCATGTTCGGGTGGGACGACGATTAGACTTGCGGAGGGCGGCACAAAAAATTACCGCCTTCCGCCTTTCAACATCAGCGTCTCCGCAGCTCACTAATTTCTGAGGCACTGCGCAAGGAAGATATTCTGCGAGAAAAAGGCTGCATGATCAAAATCTGGGAGGAATTATCTGCGAGAGAAAACGCTTGCAAAGGCGCTAAGAACGCAAAGATTCTTGGGCGATCCACATGTTCTGCCGTCTAAATTCGCCACCCCCAATCCTAACAACTAACAACTAACAACTAACAATAAGGTCGGAACACATGTTTGCTCGCCCAAAAACACCACCACAAAAATAACAAATAACAAATAACAATAAGGTCGGTCAATAGGTTCCGAAAAAAATTTTGAACCTCTCGAACATTATTATATATATAATATTAATAATGTATATAATCTATTTATCTCTCTTGTTCAACGTTTCAAAATTCTTCCCCAACGGACCCGCCGCATGTATGTTCCGACCTTATTGTTAGTTGTTAGTTGTTAGGATTGCGCCCGCACAGGGCTGCCTCGTCGGAGCGAACAGACATGTGTTACGACCTTATTGTTATTTGTTATTTGTTATTTGTTATGATTGCGCACGGCAATGCGCGCCCTTGTTGAAGGAAAAAATGTTTCACGGTGATTTGCGATTCAACCGCAATCGCAGGCCGTTTGCACTGCAATCGACCCGCGATTCAACCGCAATTGCAGACCGTTTGCACTGCAATCGACCCCCTGACTTCGTCAATGCGTCACCCGAATTTACCTGCCAGCCTCGAAGAGGCTGAATGCTTCATAACCCCAGTCTAAACGAGCGAAGCGAGTGCAGACTGGGGTGTGTTGATGACAGCAAGACTGGCTGAGGACGTGCCTCGGAGAGGCACAATGCTTCATAACCCCAGTCTAAACGAGCGAAGCGAGCGCAGACTGGGGGTGTTGATAGCAGCGAACTGACTGACGCCGTGCCTCGGAGAGGCACAATGCGCGAAGCGCGTAATGATGAGGTTTACGCATCAAAGATGCATTCAGAATCTCCGAGGCTGGCTATCAGCGCATTGCACTCCAGCACCAATCCCCCAGTCTGCGCTCGCTTCGCTCACTTAGACTGGGGTTATGAAAAATTCAGCCTCTTCGAGGCTGCCTCCACCGACGCACGACTCTCTGCTCTCTCCGAGGCTGGCAGCACCGACGCACGACTCTCTGCTCTCTCCTCATAAGGCCGAAGGCCTCTCAGCGATCTCAGCCTCTCACACGTACCATCTCCGCGGCTCAATAAACTCTGCGGCTCTGCGTGAGAAAATAACTCCTTCTGCGCTAAACGGGCATAAGTCGTGGAAAGTCGTTGCAAAAAATATTCATGCTTCTCCTTTGCAACTTTTGCGGCTTGGCGAGAAAAATATCCCCCGACAGTTGTGATTGGCGTACAGCCACAAGGACCGCACCCTGCAAATGGGCGGCCTCATGGCATGTGTCATAAAATAATTGAAAAATATACAACCTAAATCTTGCGTATATCTGAAATTATTATTAAGTTTGCAACCAGTAACATGGGAACCATGGAATATGGGAACCAAATTGGAACCATGAAATATTGAAACAATGCACTGGAAACAGACAACAGCATACAGATGGGCAAACAACGTCTTCCATCTTTATTATGACGGCTTCAAGAGCATGACGGTGGGGAGAACGCTATGGTTCGTGATCCTCATCAAGCTCTTCATCATCTTCGTCATCCTCAAGCTTTTCTTCTTCCCCAACTTCCTCAAGAAGAAGGCACCCAAGGGAAACGAGGCGGCCTACGTGTCGTCGCAGATCACGGGAAGAGCTGAATAAGGAAGCCATAAACAAACCAAGCTCATTAACTAAACAATAAATACAACAATCTTTATGATGAATCTATTATTGGACATCACGACAAATGCCGTAGACTGGTCACGCGCGCAGTTTGCGCTCACTGCCATCTACCACTGGCTCTTTGTCCCCCTTACCCTGGGGCTTGCCGTCATCATGGGCATTGCCGAGACCTGTTATTACCGTACGGGAAAAGCTTTTTGGAAGGAAGTGGCCCGCTTCTGGCAAATGCTCTTCGGTATCAACTTCGCCATGGGTGTAGCGACAGGCATCATCCTTGAGTTCGAGTTCGGTACCAACTGGAGCAACTACTCCTGGATGGTGGGCGACGTCTTCGGCGCCCCCCTCGCCATCGAAGGCATGCTCGCTTTCTTCATGGAGAGCACGTTCGTAGCCGTCATGTTCTTCGGTTGGAAGAAGGTGTCAAAAGGGTTCCACCTCGCCTCGACCTGGCTCTCAGGCCTCGGTGCCACCATCTCGGCGTGGTGGATCCTCGTGGCCAACAGTTGGATGCAGTATCCCATCGGCCAGCAGTTCAACCCCGACACGATGCGCTTCGAGATGACGAGCTTCAGCGCCGTCGCCTTCTCCCCGTTCGCCGTGGACAAGTTCTGCCACACCGTCACTTCCTCGTGGATCATCGGAGCCGTGTTCACGGTGGCCGTGAGCTGCTGGTTCCTGCTCAAGCACCGCAACCAGGAGCTCGCCAAGGCCAGCATCAAGATCGGCTCCATCGTAGGTCTCTGTGCCTCGCTCCTCGCCGCTTTTACAGGTGACAACTCCGCCTACATGGTGAGCAAGGTGCAGCCGATGAAGCTCGCTGCTATGGAAGCGCTCTACAACGGCGGCAACGACCAGAGCCTCACGGCCGTGGCATGGGTCAACCCCTTCAAGCAGCCCGACTACGAGCAGGAAGGCGAGCCCCCATTGCGCATCGGCATCCCCAACGGCCTCTCGATACTCGCCACACGCACCCTCCACGGCTACGTGCCGGGCGTCAACGACCTCATCAAAGGCTACAAGAAAGAAGACGGCACCCAAGAGCCGTCGATGCAGGAAAAGATAGCACGCGGAAAGAAAGCCATCGCTGCCCTGCAAAACTACCGCGAGCTCACCGCCGGAAAGAAATACACACGGGAGACGCTCCCCGCCGAAGCCCGCACGCTGCTCAACACGCTCATGGCCAACATCAACTATTTCGGCTACGGCTATATCCGCGACGTCCACGAGCTCGTGCCGTTCATCCCCGTCAACTTCTGGTGCTTCCGCATCATGGTAGGCGTGGGCTGTCTCGCCATCCTCTTCTTCCTCGTCACCCTGTGGCTCGTCTACAAGAAAGATGTCAGTCGCTTCAGATGGCTACATGTCGTGGCCATCATCATGCTGCCCTTGGCTTATATCGCCAGTGAGTCGGGCTGGGTCGTCGCCGAGCTCGGCCGGCAGCCATGGACCATCCAGGACATGCTCCCCGTGGGTGTTGCCGTGTCTGACATCCCTTCAGGCAGCATCGCAACGACCTTCTTCGTGTTCCTCTTCCTCTTTACGACGATGCTCGCGGTAGAGATCAGCATCATGTGCAAGCAGATAGCCAAATACCGCATGCCGGAGATGGCTAACAACTAAGCGCACACTAAATATCACTCAAAGATTTAGACAGTCATGACATATCAATTCTTACAACAATACTGGTGGTTTGTCGTCTCGTTCATGGGAGCGTTCCTCGTATTCTTCCTCTTTGTGCAAGGCGGCAACAGTCTCATCTTCTGTCTCGGCAGAACACCGGAGGAGCGCAGGCTCATCATCAACTCCACCGGCCACAAATGGGAGTTCACCTTCACCACCCTTGCCACCTTCGGTGCCTCCTTCTTTGCCTCCTTCCCGCTGTTCTACAGTACGAGCTTCGGCGGTGCCTACTGGATCTGGATGCTCATCCTCTTCACCTTCGTGGTGCAGGCCGTGAGCTACGAGTTTCAGAACAAGCTCGGCAACTTCCTCGGACCCAAGGTCTTCCAGATATGCCTCATCATCAATGGCATCGTGGGGCCGCTGCTCCTCGGCGGGGCCGTGGCGACGTTCTTCGACGGCAGCAACTTCTACATTGAGAAGGCGAACATGACGACCGCCATCCAACCGGTCATCAGCCACTGGGCCAATGCCAGCTATGGTCTCGACGCCCTGCTCGACGTATGGAATGTCATCTTCGGTCTCGCTGTGTTCTTCCTCGCACGTGTCACCGGCCTGCTCTACATGCGCAACAACATCAGCGACGAGACGCTGCGTGAGCGCTGCCGCAACCGGCTGATCCCCAACGCCGCACTCTTCCTCGTCTTCTTCCTCACGTTCCTCGTCCGCACGCTCCTCAAGGACGGGTATGCCGTGAACCCCGCGACAGGTGTCATCTTCATGGAGCCGATGAAGTATCTCCACAACCTCCTGACGATGTGGCCGCTGCTCATCATCTTCCTCGCCGGCGTAGTGCTCGTGCTCTTCGGCATCGGCAAGACGATTTTCGACCGCCAATATGTCAAAGGCATCTGGCCGGAAGGCATCGGCGTCATCCTCGTGGTGACAGTGCTGCTCCTCATCGCCGGTTGGAACAACACCGCCTTCTACCCGTCCAATGTCGACCTGCAGAGCAGTCTGACGATTGCCAACGCATGCAGCAGTGAGGTGACGCTCCGTGTCATGGCGTGGGTGACGCTCCTCATCCCCATCATCATCGCTTATGGTGCCTACTGCTGGTGGAGCATCGACAAGACGCACCTCTCCAAAGCAGAGATTGAGAAGGGCGACGCATACTAAAACTTTCGTCAGAGCAAACCTTTAGAAGACTCAGCGTATCTTGAAACGCTGAGTCTTCTGTGTTTTTATATATTTGAAAACCACACACCAAAAGCGTCAAACTACATCGTGTCACGTCTGTGACAAGATCGTGACACAGCTGTGACAGGATCGTGACACAGCTGAGGCAGAATCGTGACACAACTGAGGCAGGATCGTGACACAACTGAGGCAGGATCGTGACACAACTGAGGCAGGATCGTGACACGGCTGTGAAAAGATCGTGACACGGCGCAATGTATGTAACTCAGAAATGACGATGTGTAGTTACTCCTTTTACTTTTTGCGAAGAAAAACAAAGGTTTTATATTGAGCTCCTAAAGACATGGTCAACTTACAGACACACCTTTTTATGACACTACCTCGGAGAGACTGAACTCAACATTGTTATCATTACAAAATTACAACTATGATTAAATAAATGCTAAAAATAAGGAGGAAGGTTGTCTGCTTTTCTTTTATATTAGTAATTTTGCACCCGTAAAGTGAGATGAGATCGGAGAAGAGCAGGTGAACTCTTCGTTACAAGTCTTCGCTTCAAGGCTGAAACTTGAAGCTTGCGAAGAATATAAGAGAAAAAATAGAGAATAAGATTAGGAACAAGAATGTGAGCTGGCAGAAGCTATGCCTATTAAGGCACTGTTGTTTCATGCCAAATCACAACGTGTCTATGCTCCAAAAACACAGATACGAGGGACAGGTGAGATTCTTAGGAAATATTCTCAGCAATAAATATAAGCATTAACAAACAACACAGAAACAGAAGTGAATATGAAGAGATTTTATTTATGGATCATGCTCATGACCCTATGGGGCATGAGTGGGAGACTGTACGCCGATACTGACAGCGGACAGCTGCAGGCTAACCACATGGGGTATTACGACGACGGGACCGTTAAATGGTGGATGTATTACAACGAACATGAATACTATGCCAAGTGCTACCTCGGGGCAAACACTGTCACGGCACCCTCATGGGTATCGGACGTTTTGACACTGACCGATAAGAATTATACGACGTCGAATTCAACGATCGGAGGTTCCACCACATCAACACTAATGGCTCTTCCCATCGTCTATGTGTTTGAAGACGCGCCAAGCGAAGCATCCACATATACGGTTCCAAACACGAACCATACTTTGAAGTATACAGTGGTCAACCAGGGGGCTATGGCGACAATATACAACATAGAAGCGGACAAAGAACTGGATGCCTCAAAATATTCTGCCAGCAACCCACTTGTATTGACAGTCCCAGACGAGGTCACATTCACTTCGAGAGACGGGGGAACCACAATAGAGAATGTCAAGATAACCCGATTGGGAGACGCAAGCTATGAATGGGGCATCTGGCATTTTGGTGATGCACTTAATTCTTTGGGTGTTCCCGTGAAAGTCGTATTGGGTAAGAATATCCAAGCAATCATGGCAAACACTTTTCGCGTGCTGAATTACGCTAATATTTCCGACGAAACCATTCTTAAAGGCTGCACCAACCTCTATGGTCTTGACTTCAACGGCAATACCGCATTGTGGTATATAGGCAAGGGTGCATTCAAAGACGCAACCAACCTCAAACTTTATCCCATTTCTGGCACAGACGACCACGCCGTGGCGGTACCGACCTCGCTCACACAGCTCCAGGACTCCGCCTTCGCCAACTCCGGCATCCGCAGCCTCATCGTGACACAGCCCATCCAGAACTTGGGCAATGACGTGTTCGAAAACTGTGACAACATGGAGTATGTTTCTTTCAAACAGCTCAAGGTGACGGCAGACGATGGGTCTATTACCAACAACATGCTGCTTTCACGCGACATAGATAAATTCAAGGAAACGCTAAAAAATAACGGTACGGAGGTAACAACCACTGAGGTGAAACCGGAATACCAGCGTCTGCTGCAGAGCATCCCCAACCACGTGCTGATCTATGCGCCGAACGCGTTCGACAAGACCTATAAATATCTTGATCAGAGCGAGAACGGCTACAACATCATCACGACAGGAGACGAAGGCAAGCCGCACTGCTACCACTTCTACGTCTACGACAACACATCAGTAACCGGCACGAACAATGCCACGGGCTCATACGACTACTGGGTGCCGGAGGAATTCCAGGCCGATGTCTCCTCCTACAACCGCGCGTTCCCCACAGGCTGGGTGACCACCTATCTGCCTTTCGACTGGACACTGCCTGACGGCTGCGATGCTTACCAGGCTGCTGACAAGCTGGTCGATGTCAACGACAAGGGGCAGAACGTGTTCACTTTCACGCAAGTCTCTGGCACAGCGATGAAGGCCAATACACCCTATCTGCTGAACAACAAAAGCGGAAATACGGTCAGCATTGCTGACGCCAAAGGCCTGACGATCCCCATCAGTGTGCGTCCGCCATATATGACGTTCCTCAAAGACGACCACACCACCAACGCGCTTTTCTGGGGAACCACGGAAGATATCCCCAACGATTCCGCCGCGGTCAATTATCAGGCCTACAACATCCGTCCTGATCAGAAATGGGGCAAGGTCGTTACGTCTGTCCCCACAGGATACATCGGCCATTTCCGCGCTTTCGTGTCGGATACCCGTACCACCACGTCCTCGTCAGCCAAGCCTAATGTCGTGCTGATGTTGATCGGCAAAAACGGTGAGACGACAAGCATCAGCACGGTCGATACCGATGCCGTGATAGGCGGTCAGGCAGCGATCTACGCCCTCGACGGCAGCTACATGGGTACCGACTTCACCCGGCTGCCCAACGGCATCTATATCAAGAACGGTAAGAAATTTACGGTGAAGAACCGTTGACACTCAACCAATGACAGCTAACATGAAAAGGAAAGATTATACAAGGCCCGTTGCGGAAGTGATCAGGCCCAATTGCAACGGCGACATCTTAGAAGGCGTGCAGTTCCGGTACAGCAACACCGATTATGCCACAGACGGTGGCCGTGCGAAGAGCCTGTCAACCTTCGGCAACGAAGAAGAGACAACAGATGACTCCTCCTCAAAAAACATTTGGGAAGACAATTGATAGTCATCGATGAGGACGCAACAGCCGTCTGAACATGGCTTATAGCTCTTGCTTTTCCGCTTTCAGGGTTATGACGTTCACCTCAGGCCATGCTCCGAGGCGGAAAGGCACGGTACCGCCGATGCCCGTCGACACATAGAGCATCGATCCGCCTTCCTCATACGCCCCACCCCACTCTTGGTAAGCGGCACGGGAAGGAGACCAATGGCCCACACGGATCTGGCCGGCATGGGTGTGGCCGGAGAGCGTCAAGGCGATGTCTGTCTGGTGAAGCACCCCACGGCGCCAATGGCTCGGATCATGACTAAGCAGGATCTTGAACATACCCGCCGGCAGCCCGGCCATGGCTTTCTTCAGATCGCCATAGTCCTGGAACGGAGGCCGCGAGATATTCTCCACGCCGATCACGGCGATGGCATCCTCGCCCCGATGGATGAGCACATGGCTGTTGAGCAACAGCTTCCAGCCTATCTTGCCTTCGAGATATCTGAGCACCGTCTGGTTCTTCTCGATGTTCCGCTCTGTCCTCACGGGGATATACTCACAGTAGTCGTGGTTGCCCATGATCGAGTAGACCCCATCCTTGGCCTTTATCTGCCCGAGGGCATGCTGAAAAGGAATGACTTCCTCAGCCGACACGTTGACGAGGTCACCGGTGAACACCACAAGGTCGGCATGCTGATCATTGACAAGTCGCACGAGCTTCGTGATGAACCCACGGTTGCGGAGATAGGTTCCGATATGGATGTCGGAGAGCTGCAGCACCTTATAACCGTCGAACGACGCAGGGAGCAACGCAGAGCGGCATACAGCGCGACGGACAATGATATGGCGCCAGCCGAAGAAGAACCCGTAGGCCATCAGCAGCTCCCAGGCTATAGGCAGCAGGAGGGCCCAGCGCCACCCTGACAAAGGCCAGACGATAAGGAACAACAGTCCCGGCAACCCAAGAACAAGGACAGCCCCCGAGATAAGACGCATCTTAGCGTTATGCCGCAGTTTGAGATCCATAGTTACAGATTTTTAAGGCAAAGATAATGTATTTTCTCCAATTAATCGGTAACTTTGCAACAATTATTTTTGCGTGCGTTCTCGTGGTTTTTGCACGACGCGCCGTGCACCCTGTATCACGACATTACACATTATTATAACGTTTCATCATTATAACATTTATCATGAATAAATTCAAAAAATCACATTTCGCACTGTTCGCTGCTGCCGCCCTGCTGTTCTCCAGCTTCATCGCCGCAGACGCTGTCCTGACCAAAGAGGGCAAGACAACGATAGTCAACACCACAACACTGACGAAGAGCGTCCGCGGGTTCCACGGACCGACCCCCGTGAAGATCTATATCAAGGGCAACAAGGTTCAGAAGATCGAGACGCTCCCCAACCAGGAAGGCAAGAAATATTTCGCCATCGCTCAGAAGGTTCTCACCCAGTTTGAGGGCAAGAGCGTGAGCAAAGTGGAGAAGATGCAGGTCGATGCCAAGACCGGTGCCACTTTCTCAACGAAAGCGCTCATACAAAACGTGCAGACCGGCGTGAAATATTATAAGGCACATAAATAAGGCATCAGGCGATGGGTCCGTACCCATCGCCCGCTTCACAAACCTATTTCAAATCTAATAATTCTTTTGCATACAGCGCATTATTCGGTGAATAATTAGTAATTTTGTAACGGAATAAACTTTTCTAATAAAATAATTATTCATTTGCGCTAATGTCAACATTATCTATTGCGATCATTATCGTGTTCGTTGTGGGCTATCTTTTCATAGCCTTGGAGAGCGTGACGAAAGTGAACAAGGCCGCCGTGGCTCTGCTCATGTTCGTCGTAGTCTGGACGCTGTATATGCTCGATCCGGGCTATTTCGTGCAGCTCATGCACCCGCAGTTTATGGACATCCTCAAGTTGGAACATCCGGGTCTTGGCAACTCCGTGGATCCCGTGCTGACCTTTGTCACCGACATCATCCAGAACCACTTGGGCGACACCGGCACGACCCTGTTCTTCCTCATGGGAGCCATGACCATCGTCGAGGTTGTGGATCAGAACGGCGGCTTCGACTGGGTGCGCCGCGTGATGCACACCAAGAGCAAGCGCGCCCTGCTGTGGCGCATCGCCTTCATGACGTTCTTCCTCTCGGCTATCCTCGACAACATGACGACATCGATTGTGATGATCATGATTCTGCGCAAACTCGTGCCGCAGCATAAGGACCGCATCATCTATGCGGCGCTCGTCATCATCGCAGCCAACAGTGGCGGTGCCTTCTCACCGATCGGTGACGTGACGACCATCATGCTGTGGAACAAAGGCCTGATCACGGCAGCAGGTGTCATCAGTGAGATCCTGATACCATCCATCATCTCGATGGTCATCCCCGCGCTCATCCTGCAGATGGGGCTGAAAGGAAATCTCGATGAGGGCGAGAAGGTGGCCGATGCCGTGCAGACTCCCGAGCAGGAGCTGAGCGACTTCCAGCGCAAGGTGGTGTTCTGGGTAGGTGTCGGCGGCCTCGTCTTCGTGCCAATCTTCAAGACCATCACTCATCTGCCGCCGTTTGTCGGCATTCTCCTTGTGCTGAGCCTGGTGTGGATCGTCACGGAAGTGTTCTATGCCGGTCTCTCTACAGAGAAAGGCGCTCGCAAGAAACGCGTCGTGAACCTCATCCGTAACATCGACATGAGCACCATTCTCTTCTTCCTCGGCATCCTGATGGCCGTGAGCTGTCTGGCGGAGATCGGCGCACTGACCGCATTGGGCAAAGGCTTGAACGTTACGTTCAACGGCAACCACTTCATGGTGACGGGTATCATCGGTGTGCTGTCGTCCATCGTCGATAACGTGCCGTTGGTAGCCGGATGCATGGGTATGTACCCTGTACAGGCCATGGGTGACTTTGCTACGGACGGTATCTTCTGGCAGCTGTTGGCTTACTGTGCAGGTGTCGGCGGATCGATGCTTATCATCGGTTCCGCGGCGGGTGTCGTGGTGATGGGGTTAGAGAAGATCACCTTCGGCTGGTACATGAAACATGTGAGCTGGATTGCTTTCGTTGGCTACATCGCCGGTATCCTGAGCTACTATGTCCTCAGAGAGTTCATCTTCACGACACCGCTGTAAGGGAAGAAGGAAGAATGAAGAGTGAAAAGAGAAGAGTGAAAAGTGAAGAATCAATGTGTTCTTCACTTTTCACTCTTCTCTATTTATTCACCCCCTCATCCCTGCATGCATTATGATTCTTCACTCTTCATTCTTCACTCTTCACTTACTACGGTTTTGCAAGAATATAGCAAACCTTATCTTGGAAGGCACGGCCATTGCTGCCGTGCATCACTCCCTGATTGATGATTGAGAAACAGAGGTGATGGCCGTTGGCTGCCGTGAGATAGCCACACAGACTTGAGATCCCCTCTACTGTCCCCGTCTTGGCATGAACGTTGCCGCGCGTGAACTGTGAGCGCATGCGCTTCTTCAGCGTGCCGTCAACACCGGCTATAGGCAGAGCGGGGAGAAGGTGGTTATAGATATTCTCATTCTCGTAGGCATAGCGCAGAAACTTCACCTCGAGCTCGGGAGAGACATAGTTGTAAAGCGACAGACCGCTGCCGTCCGCAAGACGATAGCGCGAAGCGTTCAGGCCCAGGCGCGTGATGAGCTGACGCTCAATGCTGCGGGCATCCTTTGCCGTAGCCGGGCGGTTGCCTGTCGAGGCCGCTATCTGATAGTACATCGACTCAGCATAGAGGTTGTCGCTCTCCTTGAGCATACGCATAAGGATCTGGTCGATGGTGTGGAAGCGGTTCACGATGCAGTTGGCATCCTGTGGCTTACGTCTCACGCCGACGGTGCCCGTGAGCGTGATGCCCGTGCGTCGCAGGGCTTCGAGAAACTTATCCATGAAGATGTCCTTCCGCTGAAAGACGAGAGGCGAGAGCACGGGGTTGTCATCGTCCCAGCACCAGCCTTCACCTAAGAGATCCGTGTCTTTCATCGAGCGGTCGGCATAGAGGTTGCCCCGGATCGTGTCGACGCCCATCTTGTGCAGAGCCTCGGCGAAGGCTTGCATGTCATCACGTGTGAAGCGCGGATCAAAGCCCCCCACGCAATAGACGTCGCCGTAGAGCGTCGTGGAGTCGACTCGTCCTGTGTAGCACAGCTCTGTCTTAAACTGATAGCCGCCGCCGAGCCGGTCGAGGGCCGTGATGGCCGTGATCGTCTTCATCGTGGAAGCCGGACGCATGAGCTGACGCTCATTGTGACGGAAGATGGCAGAGTCGGCGTCAAGGTCATAGACCATGATGCCCACCTGCGAGGTCTTGAACATGTCGCTCTTGAGCAGCTGTTCGATCTCCGCCTGCACGTTCTTTGGCCAGGCAAGGGTGTCGTTGCGGTGGATGAGCGAGTCGGTCCATGCCGAATCGGCCACCGCTGTGGTATCGTTGTCGTCGTTGTCGTCGTCAACATCCGTCTGAGCGACGGTAGGAAGGATGGAACAAAAGAGAAGGAGGAGAAGCGCAAGAAGTTTATTCTGCATCACATGCCTCCTTTTCTGTATTCATCTGAAGTGCTTGCTGAAGATCGTTTTTGATACTGTTTCTCATTTCTTTTTGTAATGTCGTGATAAACGCCGCCTCGTTCTGCGGCTGCACGGAGATCATGCGGTCGGATGCTCCATAGGTGAGAAGAAGATAACGGACCAGCCCGAAGACAGAGGTCATCGGTTTACAGTCGTGGATCTCCTGGATGTTGATGGTCTTGGCGTGCGCAAGTTTGCCGTTGTTGATGATGAGCTTTCCGTCGCTGATGATATACTCGCTGTGGAGCGTGCGCTCTACTAAGACAATAAGCAGGAAAGCCATGATGAGCCCCACGACAGCATTTTTGATCCAGAAGGCGTAGAGGGCGAGCAGTAAGAACAAAAGGATACCGCACACCGCGCCCACGGTAGTTCTATGATGGAATGAACGAGTCATGAATATTCAGTAATCTCTATAAATCTACGATTTTGCAAAGTTACAACTTTTCTCTGAGCTACTGAAATTTAGGGAGTTAATCTTTGTTGGGTAACCCCCACCCCGTCCTGCCTGTAGGGGGAGGAGGGGTTAATGGTTAGTGGAGTGGATTAAGAATATCTTCTGCCTTTGCTATTTGCTCTTGGGTAGGTGTCGGCACGCCTTCTAAGGAATAGTTGAGGCCGAGCTCTTTCCATTTGTATACGCCGAGGGTGTGGTAAGGCAGCACTTCCACGCGCTCCACATTCTTCAAGGTGTCGATGAACGCCCGCATACGGCGCAGATGATCCCCATCGTCGGTGATACCGGGCACAAGGACATGACGGATCCACACGGGCACGCCGAGGTCGGAGAGGCAGCGTGCGCAGTCGAGAATGTTCTCGTTGCCCCATCCCGTGAGTTTCTTGTGCGCCCCGCTGTCGAGATGCTTAAGGTCGAGGAGCACGGTGTCGGTGCTTTGCATCAGCCGCAAAAACTTGCCATAGAACGGCTCCTCACGCGTGAAGGGCTGTGCGGCCGTGTCGAGACAGGTGTTGATGCCCCGACGGTGCGCCTCCTCGAAAAGTTCAATGAGCCCGTCGATCTGCAGCAACGCCTCTCCACCGCTCACGGTGATGCCACCTTCTTTCCCCCAGTAGGAACGATAGCGCTCCGCCTTGTCGAGGAGCTGTCCGACGGTCATCGCCTCACCCCCTTTGGCACCTGGTGCCCACGTGTCGGGGTTGTGACAGTAACGGCACCGCATGCGGCACCCCTTGAGAAAAATGACAAAACGAATTCCCGGCCCGTCTACCGAGCCGAAGGATTCGAGAGAGTGAACATGAAGCATATCTTATAAAAATAATGGTTCTGAAGCCACCGCCGTGGCTCCCTGTTACGCGGGGAGAGGACGGGGCTCAGAACCTTTATGTTGTTTTCTCTGTTACAGCGTCTCGTGAGCCTGACGCGCGATGACATCGAGCTGCTGCTCACGCGTGAGGTCGATGAACTTCACTGCATAGCCACTAACACGGATGGTGAAGTTGGCATACTCGGGCTTCTCGGGGTGCTCCATGGCATCCTTGAGCTTGTCCACGCCGAAGACGTTGACGTTGAGGTGGTGGGCACCCTTGTCGAAGTAGCCGTCCATGACGCCGACGAGCGTCTTGGCGCGCTGCTCATCGTCGTGTCCGAGCGCGCTGGGGCTGATCGTCTGCGTGTTGGAGATACCGTCGAGCGCATACTTATACGGCAGCTTAGCCACGGAGTTGAGAGAAGCGAGCAGTCCGTTCTTCTCTGCTCCATAGCTTGGGTTAGCACCCGGAGAGAGCGGAGCGCCGGCTTTGCGTCCGTCGGGCATGTTGCTCGTATACTTTCCGTAGACCACGTTAGAGGTGATGGTCAGGATAGATGTTGTCGGCTCGGAGTTGCGATAAGTGTGATGTTTCTTCACCATGCCGATGAATGTCTTGAGGAGCCATACGGCGATGTCGTCAGCACGGTCATCATCGTTGCCGTAGCGTGGGAAGTCGCCTTCGGTCTTGAACTCTAAGGGGAAGCCCGTCTCGTCGCGGATGATGTTGACCTTGGCATATTTGATAGCCGAGATGGAGTCAACGACATGAGAGAAGCCGGCGATACCTGTGGCGAAGGTGCGGCGCACGTCGGTATCGATGAGAGCCATCTCCTCAGCCTCGTAGAAATATTTGTCGTGCATGTAATGGATGAGGTTCAGCGTCTTGACATAGACGGCTGCGAGCCATTCCATCATATCCATGAAGCGGGGCATAAACTCATCGTAGGTCACCACGTCGCCCTCGATAGGCCGGTAAGCGGGACCTACCTGCTGGCGGGTCTTGCTGTCAATGCCGCCGCTGATGGCGTAGGTCAGACACTTGGCGAGGTTGGCGCGAGCACCGAAGAACTGCATCTCCTTACCCGTCTGCGTGGCGCTGACGCAGCAGCAGATGCTGTAGTCGTCGCCCCAGACAGAACGCATCACGTCGTCGTTCTCATACTGGATGCTGCTTGTCTTCACGGAGATCATTGCCGCATAGCGCTTGAAGGTCTCAGGCAGACGGCTGCTGTAAAGCACGGTGAGGTTAGGCTCGGGCGACGGTCCCATGTTCTCCAAGGTGTGGAGAAAACGGAAGTCGTTCTTCGTCACCATGTGGCGGCCGTCCTGTCCGATGCCGGCTACCTCGAGAGTTGCCCATACGGGGTCACCGGAGAAGAGCTCGTTGTAGGAAGGGATACGGGCGAACTTCACCATACGGAACTTCATCACGAGATGGTCGATGAGCTCCTGGGCATCCTGCTCCGTGAGCGTTCCCTCGCTGAGGTCGCGCTGGATATAGATGTCGAGGAACGTAGACACGCGTCCTACCGACATGGCGGCACCGTTCTGGGTCTTCACGGCGCCGAGATAGCCGAAGTAGAGCCACTGCACCGCCTCGCGTGCGTTTGTGGCAGGCTGTGAGATATCAAAGCCGTAGATCGCCGCCATGTCCTTCAGCCCTTTGAGAGCCTTGATCTGCATGGCTACCTCTTCGCGCAGACGGACGACCTCATCGATCATCTCATGCTCACCCATCGTGGCGAGGTCGTTTTTCTTCTCCTCAATGAGGCGGTCGATGCCATAGAGCGCTACACGACGGTAGTCGCCCACGATGCGGCCGCGGCCGTAGGTGTCGGGAAGTCCGGTAAGAATATGATTGTGACGCACGAGCTTCATCTCAGGAGTGTAGGCGTCGAACACGCCGTCGTTGTGCGTCTTAACGTAGTTGTGGAAAATGTCGTGTAACTTTGCCGAGGGAGTGTAGCCATAGGTGGTGCAGGCTTGTTCTGCCATCTTGATACCGCCATAAGGCATGAAAGCGCGCTTGAGCGGTTTGTCGGTCTGCAGACCGACGACCTTCTCCAAGTCTTTCGTCTTTTCACTGATGTATCCGGGTCCGTATGCTGTCAGTCCGGAGACGACCTCCGTCTCCATGTCGAGCACGCCACCCTTGGCGCGTTCTTCTTTCTGTAGCTTCTGCAGCTCACCCCAAAGGGTGTTGGTAGCGTCAGTAGGACCGACGAGGAAACTCTCGTCACCGTCGTACTGGGTGTAGTTATTCTGAATGAAATCTCTGAGATTGACCTCTTCTCTCCAAAGAGTACCCTGAAAATTACGCCAAGCGTTGTTCATAGTGCGTGGTTGAATTTTGAAATGAATAAAAGGGTTGTGTACGAACACGCCCCGTGTTTATTAGGCATGCAAAGGTATTCATTTTATCTGTAATCCGCAAGGCTTATTCTGTTTTTAACTTATTTCATATTGTATATTTTTTAAAAGTCAGACATGTTTTTATCAGGGTTTCTGCGCTCATACATTTGTTTACAACCACAAAGTTGCGAAGAAAATCCATACGCTCCAAATAAAACGGCCAAATCACTTAAGACTTTCGTATAATTCTCATGGTGTGTCCCCTTCGGGAACACAAGCAAGCTTTTTATGGGTTCTGGTCAGAATAGACACCACAACTGATTAAATATTGGGTGACGCGTTGACGAAGTCGGGAAAAGATAACGGGAAGTAAAAAAAACGATGTATTTATTCGTTATTCCATGCGCTTTTCATTATCTTTGCAAACAATAATCATCAGGTAGAATGAATCTAAAAGAAGCCAACAATATTAAGCTCAGCGAAAATATTATCCTCGCTGATGCCGATTACTTAGACTATGTCGCTTTTCAGTTGTCCGTACAGTTTGAGCGCATGATAGGGCGACGCATCCCCAAGGCTGACCTCAGTCAGTGGGCCGTGGATGTTGCTCTCGACGGCGGGCTGCGCGCTGATGGAAAGGCGCACGAGACGCAGCTCATCCTCGTGCACGAAAAGCAGAACCCGAAGATGGACAACTTCACACCCTCCATTTATGACACGGAACTCAACGGCCAGGCGTTCAACGACGACAAGCTCGGCGAGTTTCTTGTCAATGCCTATCCTGTGGGCGATGTGGTGAGCAAAGACGACTATATTCTCGACACAGTGAACATGATCTTGGGACACGATGAGGTGAAGCGCCTCATGATCATTCCCAACGGCGAGCAAGGCGCTATCTATGAGGAGGTGGCGGGCGCGCTGCGCGACGCTCCGGAAGACAAGCACATCACCCTCTTCGCCATGCAGCCTATGCCCGGCGGCAACTTCCGGCAGGAGATTCTCGGCTATTCGCTCATGAACGCGTTAGGCATCAAAAGCGACGAGATCAATCCTAACAATAATTGATAATTAATCAATATACACTGTATATTATACACTATACATTAAACACTATACATTATATTAGACATTATACACTATACATTATACACTATACATTAAACATTTAACATTAAACATTTAACATTAAACATTATAATATATGAGCAACAGAGTATTGATGATTGGTGCCGGTGGCGTAGCCACAGTGTGTGCTTTCAAAATTGCGCAGAACACCGATGTGTTTGGTGAGTTCATGATTGCCAGCCACCATCGTGAGAAATGTGTCAAGCTCGTCGATGCCATCCATGCCAAAGGCTACAAGATGCCCATCGAGACAGCGGAAGTTGATGCCGACAGCGTAGACCAGCTGAAGGAGCTCTTCAATAGTTACAAGCCCGACCTCGTCATCAACCTTGCCCTTCCCTATCAGGATCTGAGCATCATGGAGGCATGCCTCGCCTGCGGATGCAACTACCTCGACACGGCCAACTATGAACCCAAAGACGAGGCCCACTTCGAGTATTCATGGCAGTGGGCTTACATGGACCGCTTCAAACAGGCCGGCCTCACCGCGATCCTCGGCTGCGGCTTCGACCCGGGTGTGTCACAGGCGTACACAGCCTATGCCGCCAAGCATCACTTCGACGAGATACATGACCTCGACATCGTAGACTGCAACGCCGGCAACCATCACCACGCCTTCGCGACAAACTTCAACCCGGAGATCAACATCCGCGAGATCACGCAGAAAGGGCTCTACTATGAGAACGGAGAGTGGAAAGAGACAGCCCCCCTTGCCGTGCATCAGGAACTGACCTATCCTAACATCGGCAAGCGCGAGTCGTACCTCATGCACCATGAGGAGCTTGAGAGCCTCGTGAAGAACTATCCCACCATCAAGCGCGCACGGTTCTGGATGACCTTCGGCAAACAGTATCTCACCTACCTCGACTGCATACAGAACCTTGGCATGAGCCGCATCGATCCTATCACGTATGAGGCACCCCTCGCCGACGATCCCGAGAAGACGGTGAAGGTGAACATTGTGCCGTTGCAGTTCCTTAAGGCTGTGCTGCCCAACCCACAGGATCTCGGCAGCAACTACGACGGTGAGACCTCCATCGGATGCCGCATCCGCGGTATCAAGGACGGCAAGGAGCACACCTATTACATTTACAACAACTGCAGACACCAGGACGCTTACAACGAGACGGGCATGCAGGGCGTGAGCTACACCACGGGCGTACCGGCTATGTGCGGAGCCATGATGTTCTTCAAAGGTCTGTGGAAGAAGCCGGGCGTATGGAACGTGGAGGATTTCGATCCCGATCCGTTCCTCGAGCAGCTCAACAAACAGGGACTGCCCTGGCACGAAGAGTTTGACAAGGATATTGAGCTGTAAAAGCCCGAACCCTTAATGAGTCTGAGCCCTCTGAGCCCTCTCCCTTAATCCCTCCCCCAAAGGGGGAGGGGTGATTACCACCCAAGGAATAGAACAACAAACATTAAAGAACTGCAAAGAACAACAAAAAAGAACAACAAAAAAGAACAAGGAACAATTAAACAACATCATTGAACAATAAAGAACAACATTATTAATTTATAAAACACAACTTTCCCTTATGCCTAATCCCTTGAAAGTAATCACCCCCTCCCCTTTGGGGAGGGGATTAAGGGGAAGGGCTTTATTTTAATCCCTTGAAAGTAATCAGCCCCTCCCCCTTGGGGAGGGGATTAAGGGGAAGGGCTCTTAGCCTTTTTGGGAGATTAAGGGGAAGGGCTTTATTTTTATATGGCAGAACAAGATTCCGCGGAGAAGCAGGCGAAGCTGAAAGCCCTGCAGGCCGCAATGAGTAAAATAGAAAAAGACTTTGGCAAAGGATCCATCATGAGGATGGGTGATGAAAAAGTAGAGAACGTAGAGGTGATCCCTACGGGGTCTATCGGCCTCGACCTCGCCCTCGGTGTCGGTGGCTATCCACGTGGCCGGATCATCGAGATCTACGGTCCGGAGTCATCCGGTAAGACGACACTTGCCATCACCGCCATCGCCGAAGCACAGAAACGAGGTGGCATCGCAGCGTTCATCGACGCTGAGCATGCCTTCGACCGATTCTATGCTGAAAAGTTAGGGGTCGATGTTGACAACCTTTGGATATCACAGCCTGACAACGGGGAGCAGGCCCTGCAGATTGCAGACCAGCTCATCTCCTCGTCAGCCATCGACATCCTCGTCGTTGACTCCGTGGCAGCCCTCACGCCAAAGAAAGAAATCGAAGGTGACATGGGCGACTCCGCTGTCGGTCTCCAGGCTCGTCTGATGAGCCAGGCACTGCGTAAGCTCACCGCTACCATCTCGAAGACGAACACCTGCTGCATCTTCATCAACCAGCTGCGTGAGAAGATCGGAGTGATGTTCGGCAACCCTGAGACAACAACAGGTGGCAACGCCCTGAAGTTCTATTCAAGCGTTCGCCTCGACATCCGACGGGTGACATCCTTGAAAGACGGTGACAACGTCTACGGTAACCACGTACGTGTGAAGGTGGTGAAGAACAAGGTCGCTCCTCCTTTCCGGAAAGCAGAGTTCGACATCCTCTTCGGGCAAGGTATCAACCGTGTTGGTGAGATCCTCGACCTCGGTGTAGAACATGATATCGTCAACAAGAGCGGCAGCTGGTTCTCTTACAACGGCTCGAAGCTCGGTCAGGGACGCGATGCCACGATGCAACTGCTCAAGGACAACCCTGAGCTCTGTGAGGAGATCGAAAAGCAGATTCACGAAAAAATTAATGCGCAAGAATGACGCTTTGACCAGGATTTGAAAAGCTAAGCATCTTATTACAAATAGAGAGAATAACTAATACTTGCGAAGATAGTATCTGTTATTCTCTTTTTTTACCGTTTCTTCGGCACCCATGTTAACAGGCGTATGTTCTTTGCCTTCCGTGATTTTCATTACTTTTGCAAGCAGAAGCATTCTTCACTTGAAACCAAGTTGGAAAAAACAATCCAAAGTTCAAGCAAAGGGGGCGCTGCACTGAGAGCTGCTTTCCCCTATACGATTCCCATCTTCGCAGGTTACTGGTTTCTCGGCCTCACCTACGGCATACTGATGAACGTATCGGGATTCTCGTTTGTCTGGCCCATGGTCATGGCAGCTGTCATCTACAGCGGCAGCGTAGAGTTTGTGGCAGTGAAAGTACTTCTCTCTTCCTTTCATCCGCTGCAGGCTTTCGTCATGGCGTTTATGATAGAAACCACTTTGTCATTCCTGCCATGATGCTCATGCTCTTAGCCCTCCTCGCGCTACGCCCCAGGTTGGCGAAGGTGGCAGACAAGGAATCTGATGTCACGTTGGATCACAGAAATACAAAACCACACCCGGTGATATTTGCGCTTACTCTGGGGCTGTATCGTGTATTTTTTCATCTGCGCATCAAAAACTTTGCAGAAATCATCTGCCATACAATAAATTTCAGTAATTTTGTCCTCGGTGATCATAGCGATTTTTGTCTGTATTTCTTTGTATTTCAACACTATAAAGTTACAATAAATTTTGCTAATCACCAAATTTATAAGCACTTATAATTCATCGAACTCACGTTATAATAGTAACGATGGCGAGAGCTATATAATAGAATGTGTAACCAGGAACAGACAACGGCAGCAAGGATGGAAGCGCTCT